>ENA-ORMX01001384-ORMX01001384.1-human-gut-metagenome-genome-assembly--contig:-NODE-1384-length-15882-cov-2.198964_pt1 | contig 15882 bp, 9 predicted proteins | sample MGYA00242108_ERZ509007 | MGnify/ENA primary metagenome ERZ509007 (study PRJEB26280, sample SAMEA2338745) | human gut metagenome | biome: human gut; feature: human-associated habitat; material: faeces...
GGATGTTTTCTTTCATGTCTCGAAGCAGGCGGAGTGGGTTGACGATGCGCACTACGACTTCTTGGATCGGGATTATTTTGGCATCGAGCGTGATCACCGTGTGTTGTCCGGCGAGAAGAGAGGCCTCTATCTTGCGGGGTTCGTAGCCTAAGTGGGAGAAGTAGAGCGTAGACCGGCGAAGCGAGTCGGGCAGCGTGAGTCGGAACTCCCCGTTTGCATTGGTGATGCTGCCGATTGAAGTAGCAAGGACTCCTATAGTGCCCGCCTTGATCGGTTCATTCGTCTGTTGGTCTTGTAGGATTCCTTTGACAATAAAATGGTTGTCTGCCTCTTTTGGAGGAATGATCTCGGGAATGGCTGTTTGCCTGGCAGGTTGCGGCCCGGAGATCAGGATGTGATCGCCTATCACACGCAAGCTCAGTTCTTTGTTTCCTGTGATCAGGTAAATTGCCTGCCGGATGGTGTAGTCTCCTTTCGGGATGCGTACCGTTTTTTCATTATCGATCAGCTTGCTGTCATAGATAAAGAGAAAGCCGGTTTGTTCCGATACTTTGTCAAGCAGGCGGTAGACGGTATTTTTTTCTTTGGATAAGTGAATCATGCGGGCCAAAACATCATCGCCTCCCTCTGCGCATAACAGGCCTGTCGGAAGCAAAAGCATCCAAAAGCACAGACAGAGAAGGCGAAAAATCTGAATCATTAGCTTCACTATATAAATAACATTTAATTGTCAATTGAATAAAAGGATCATGTTGTCCTGTCGTGTTTTCTTCAAATCGAGGGCAAGGCAGATCAGTTCAGCCATCGCTTCGGGTGTATCATTGAAGAAGGTGACGGTAAGCGTCCGGTTCCATAGCTCTGGTGTCGTTTCCAACCGGGTATCCGGATTTTGCAGATTGATCACCCGCAGGATATTGCCTAATTTTTCGTCTTTGAACCTGATTCGTTTGGTATAGCGGTCGAATAGTGCCGGATCGGGCGTCATGCTCAATTGCAGTCTTCGGGAGAGGAGCGTGACGGTTTCCCCGGCTTTTACATGGATGTCCTGTCCGTCCTTCTTCAACGTCACTTTTACTTCCCCTCGCTGTACAGACAGTTCGAAAGGGGTGCTATCGTTACTTTTCACATTGAAGGCCGTCCCTAACACTTCGATGCGTGTATCTTCGGTTTCAATCACGAACGGCCGCTTGTGGTTGCCGGTTACATCGAACAGGGCATTCCCTTGCAAGCTCACTTTCCGTCGGTCGGATGAGAAATGTTCAGGAAACTTCAATGAAGTATTTCCTGCCAGATAGACCACGGAACCATCCTCAAGGGTGGTTACCAATGTCGTTGCCGTCTCACTGTTCTGACGGGTGAGCAGGTTCGGATCGGTATCCTGCCCAGACCTGTTCAGGTAGGTGACAGAGACAAGCAGGCAAAGAAGGGCGACGGCAGCAGCGGCTACTCCTCTTTTCCATGCAGGGCTTCTGAATGGCGAAGCCGGTCTGCTCGAAAGCAAACCTTCTTCATCCAGACGTTGGTACAACGTATTCCAGGCCCGGTCTGTTTTTCTTTTATTTCTTTCTGTTTCAATCATATTTCATGTAAATCTCTAATTCGTCTCGTAGTGTTCGGAGTGCTTTCGTCATTTCGGCCTCGACTGTTTTGACTGAAAGGGAGAGGTTGGATGCGATTTCCGCATATTTCTTTCCTTCGAAACGATGCATCCGGAATATGCGGAGACGACGTTCGGGAAGCTTTTCGAGTGTCCGGTTTACCAGAGCTTCCAGTTCCTTGTATTCGGGAGCCATCACAAAGCAGATGTTCATGCGTGAACGGTCTTCTTTGGCAGCCGTACCCACAAACATTTTGTTACGGTCAATTTCAGCATACAGCATATCGGCCTTTTCGATGGCACGGCGTTCCATTTCCTTCACGCCACCCTCTGCCTTAATCCAGCGCAATGTCTGCAGGGCTGCATAGATGGGGACAACGGGAGGAGTATTGAACATAGAGCCGCTATCCACATGCGTCTGATAGTTCAGCATGGTCGGGATATAGCGGGATACCTTACCCAGCGCGTCATTCTTCACGATGACGAATGTAACACCGGAAGGAGCCAGATTCTTCTGCGCACCACCATAGATACAGATATATTTGGATACGTCGATGGGACGGGAGAAAATATCAGAAGACATATCGGCCACCATCGGAACGTTTACGTCCAAATCCTCTTTCAGTTCCGTACCGTAGATTGTATTGTTGGTAGTGATGTGGAAATAGTCTGCATCAGCAGGCACTGTATAGTCCTTCGGAATATAAGTATAAGTAGATTCAGCGGAAGAAGCGACTTCAACTACTTCACCGAATGCCTTAGCTTCTTTCATGGCTTTCTTGGCCCATACACCCGTATTCAGGTAAGCAGCTTTCTTTTCAAGGAAGTTGAAGGGTACCATGCAGAATTCCAAACTGGCACCACCGCCCAAGAACAGTACCGAATATCCTTCGGGGATATTGAGCAATTCTTTGAATAATGCCACAGCTTCGTCCACAACGGGTTGGAAGTCTTTGGCACGGTGGCTGATTTCCATCAGTGAGAGGCCTGAGCCATTGAAATCAAGAATAGCTTGTGCCGTATTCTCAATCACCTCACGAGGAAGGATAGAAGGTCCTGCATTGAAATTATGCTTTTTCATTTGAAGTTTGTTTTGGTTATACAATTTCGTTCATTAATGTCTTTCGACTTTGCGAAATTACGGAAATATTTCTTCAAAACAAACCTTTCCTGATGAAATTCTATTTTTAAGCCGCATTTAGCTTACTTTTTAATGGTTTATACAAGATATATGCACCATTTTGTTATCTTTACTTATCAAGGATAATACTTTTAGAGAAACTAAAAGCAAGGCGGTTTCATTACTTCATATTCAAAAGAATAAGCGCAAATAAAATGAATATTTATAAGATAAATCATTTTGCTTCCTCGATAACAGTTTTCATTCCCTTGATTTTTTCACCGCGTACCAGCGTCAACAATTGTTTCATTTTACTGCGGCGCACGGCTACAAAGGCATAGTGTTCCTTTACGTCCACCTGCCCGACATCTTCACGCGCCATCCCTCCTTTTTTATACAAGAAGCCGACAATATCTATCTTGTTCAACTTATCCTTTTTCCCTTTACCTATATATAAGGTAGCCCATCGGGGCTTGGCCGGTTTGGGAAGCGTCTCCGGAAACTCGTACGTTTCGATGTCTTCAGAAATGTACTCGGGTACCCGCTCCTCGGCATGCAGGACAAGATATGCATTTCCCGATGCCTCCCAACGGGCGGTACGTCCATTACGGTGTGTATAGGCTTCCTCGTTTACGGGAGGATGGTAATGCACCACATTCTCAATACCCGGAATATCCAGTCCGCGGGCGGCAAGGTCTGTAGATATCAGCACGGCGCAACTGCCATTACGGAACTTGTAAAGCGCACGTTCGCGGTCGGGTTGCTCCATACCGCCATGAAACATGTCGCAAGGGAACTTCCTGGCTTTCAGGTACCCAACAACACGCTCCACGCTTTCACGATAATTGCAGAATACCAGAGTGGAATGATAGCCGAGAGTACAAAGCAGATTATAGAGGGTCTCCAGCTTGTCCTTCTCCGGAGAAATAACCTTGTGCAGCCGCAAACGCGGAGCAAGAGCTTCCGGAGCAAGAAAATCAAGCTTCATGAGCCGGGAGCCGGAAGACGGGGAATCACCTCCTACTCCGGCAAATTGCGGTATTTCCTCTGCATCGGTGGCCGAGAGAAGCACACGCTTTTTCAGTGAGGGAAGCTGTCCGATAACCTCCGCCATCTCGTCATGGAAGCCGAACTCAAGACACTTGTCGAATTCATCTATCACCAGAGTGACGACAGTGGCGGCATTGAAATTTTCTTTCCTCAAATGGTCGCTCATACGTCCCGGAGTACCGATAATGACGGTGGGATGAATGCCTTTCATTGTCCGGTGTTCTTCCATGGCAGGGCGTCCGCCATAGCAGCTCATAGCTTTGAAAGGAGTTCCCATGGACTTGAACACAGTTTCTATCTGCAAAGCCAATTCGCGTGAAGGTACTAGTACAAGAGCCTGCACACCTTGTATATCCGCTTTCAAGGTCTGTACCAGCGGAAGGAGAAAAGCCAGTGTCTTACCCGAACCGGTAGGCGAAAGAAGCACTAAATCTTGGGCTGATTGATAGGCTTCCTTAGCAGCCTCCTGCATCGGAGTAAGTTCTTGTATCTTCAAATTATGAAGTATATCCGAAAGTTCCATGAATATCTCTTTTTTTAATCAATATGCAAAGATACGGATAAGAAGTCAGTTTCCATCAAAACGAAAACAGCTTTTAAGAAAGCTACCTAAATCATGACATGCCCGTCATACTAAAAGGGGAGACTCTCCTTATAGTTTCTGAAGCTTTTACCAAGCCCAATCGTCAGCACTATAAGTAGCTTCTACAGTCTTCTCTATCTCATTAGGCAGGTTACAGAAGAAGTCGATACCAGTTTCGTACTCCAAATTTTTAATAGAAACGGCATAAACCATAAATTCATCTTTTCCAGGTTTTTCTGGCAATAATTCAGAATGAGGGACTAAAAAAGCGATAGTATGATAAACCCCTGCCTTCTCGCTCAACAGAGCCATGTAATAATAGCTGGGGCAAATGAGTCCGCCAAGTGTCAGCCCGTCGGCATTGGTGGTGGGATAAAGCCCGTCATTGGCTTTCTTCACACCTGTGAAATTGGTAAGCAAACGGTCAGTAGTACCACCTTTCACGACATAAAGTTTGTCGTATGTGCCATTGATGGTGGAACGTCCCCAAGTCTGCACCTGCTTCTCAAGAGCCGCCCAATACTTTTGATTGAAACTCCCTATCTGTGGCGAGATATTACTGTAGTAGAAGGTCTGCTTATTGGCACTTTTACTGTACACACGGTCTTCGCTGGCACAAAGATGCCCCTTGTCGTACCCATCGCTCTTATGCATGGATTCAGTCACCTCCACGCTGTTGTCAATATTGGGGTCGTCTTGATTCCACTCGTTGGCACGCTTCACGTTGTCTTGCGCAGTAATCGGGTCGAAACTGAATGCCACCCAAGCCGAATGCTTCTTGGAAGCGATGTATTCCAAAGAGAAATTGAGTACCTGCCCGGCACCTTCCTCATCAGACACGCCTGCATAGTATTCAATATATTGATTGGTTGCATTGAGAGCTGGGATTTCAAGATTGTCTGCTTTATTGTTATCAGCAATATTGGCATTTTTCACATCTATATCCTCAGAAGCCACATACTCTATGCCCACTTCATTACCGTGAATATAGGCCACGCGGAGCTTGCCCATCTGATAATGATTGTAGCGGTTGAAACGCACCCAATAGCACGTAGAGGGTTTCACCTCAACGCTTTCGCTGAAAGCATCGGCAGACGGAACAACAGTAAGCCCTTCCAGCGACTCACTATTAACAGGAGCAAATGCGTAATTACGCCCGGTAAAAGCTTTGGACTGGATATAGAAAGGGGTGCCGATAGCCTTGGGCTTATACACGTTGAAACCATTGTCGCTCGACTCATAGCCCTTCATCACGTAAGTATCCGAACCCTGCTCGGTAGGTATTATCTCGGGAATGAGCGAAGCCTCTGAAGAATCATCACATCCAGCCAGCCAAATTCCGACCAGCAAAAGAAATAAGTAAGACAGTTTTTTCATCTATGTTTCTAAATTTGATTTTACGATACTAAGAATGCAAATGTGGTAATGGACAGTAAAGTCCATTACCACATTGTCTATTGCACAACCTCAGGAATTATTCCTTCACCACAAAGTTACTCATGTAGAATGTAGGAGCAAATCCAGGATCAGTATTACTTGCATAACGGAATGCCACATATACTTTCTTGCCCACATAGTCAGCCATGGAAGTACGCATTTCGATCTCTTTAGAGCTTGTAGGCCACTCGAACGACAACGGATCACTCCAAGCCGCTCCCTGCAATGCTGCAATCTTCTCTTCCTCAGTAGCAGTAGAAGCCGCAGGGATATAATTTTCGGACACATGTACAGACACTGCGTTCTCAATTTTGCCTCCATACAAATAGTCTGCCGAAGCAGTGAATACCATCTGTGGGGCAATAGCTTCGGTAAGATCTACCTCACCGGTTACAAGCCATGCCTCCGTATCGCGGTTACGCTGATAATAACCGCTTGCCTTGATACGGGTATAACCTGCACCTGCACTCCATACATAATTCATGCCATCAAGCTTCACATTCACAATCTGGGCATCGTTATGAAGTTCACCAGCAAAGTCATTGCTATAATACTCTTTTGCTTCCATCCATTTGCCGTCAGTCTTCAGGAATGCCATTTCAGCAGTTTCCGTTTCGGTATTCTTCTTCACCCATGCAGTGCCATCGAAGCCATATTCATCGGCCATCACATCATACTCCTTATTTCCGAAATAAACTACTGCCTTGACATCCCCGCTCTGTGCGTAAGGGAATGCATTCTTCAGATAAACGGGCAATACGGCATCAGCATCGCTCAAATAGTCCGAACCGGTAGAAACATAATCGGCAGGTTGCATCACACGGATACCGATACTTGCGCTTTCTTCGTAGGCAGTCCAAGCCGAACCGTCATACTGGTAGAGAGCAGAAGCATTTGGCTTCACGTCTGATGCACGGGTAACGGCACGAGCTGGCATTTCAGCTTCTGATTCAGGAATCTCCTTATAAATATCCACACCCTCATAATACCCTGATACGGTACTTGTAAGTGACATATTCTTAAACTCTACAGTAGGCGCACACTCTGTAGTACTCTTATAACGGAAAGCAATGGCTATCTTCTTGCCCTCGTAAGCACTCAGGTCAATATCACCGGAATTTACATAATTCCAATTCTTGCCTTCCGGCCATTGAGGTACATTCAGAGCCTTCCATTCAGCAGTAGCCACATCATCCACATAATCTTCCGAAGCCAGCAATTCAATAAAATCAGCACGATTGTTACCATTCAAGAAATTAATGGCAATATCTACCTTAAGAAGAGGAGCCTTCGCTTTTGCTAAATCTATAATAGGAGAAACCACCCATGCTTCCGATTCAAAATCGCTATCTCCTACATGAGCACTACCCTTCCAACCATATTTACCATCCACCTTCCATACATTAGTTAACGTGCCGGTAAGTTTCACATTTTGAGTAGTGAAACCGCCCTCGTTTCCATTGAACGACTCATTCATATAAATGCCCAACGTAGCATTCGGATAAGAACCGTATGAATAAGAGTTTCCTTTTTCATAGAAATTCAGCTTGATGATTTTGTCCTTTTCCACATTTTTTACATCAAATGCCTTACGGTCATAGTTGTAAGCAAAGCTCCAATCCCCACCCTCGGGTATGGAAGTACTGATGTTGAAACTGTTAAACGTACCACTCTGATAGATGAACTTGCCATCCGGACGTTGCATAGTGAAACCTTTTTCCGTAGGAGTAAGTGTCATGATATGATTGGACACATCGCTGGTGATGAAACCATCCGCAATCTCTACCGGTTCACCCTCCATATAACCATACGTCTTATCCGGGTCTTTGAACTGACCGAAAGGAATCCAAGTATTGTCCTTCGTCGGAGCCACAATGACATAATTACCTCCTTCGGCATCAATAGAAGTTACTTTCTGGTATACCATTTTCACTGCACCGCCGCCTGTACTGGGCTCGGTCTCCGACCAAGCGTAATTCACTTGGCACACATCTCCCGTCTTCGGGTTCTTGATACCTTCCTTCAACAAAGCAGGAAGCTTCTTCAACGTAGAAGGGGTGAGATATTTCACTACCATGCTTTCCCCCCATACTGTAGCGTAATTGTCAGAAGTAAGATCGAAAGTCTGAGCTTCGTTTATCTTCGAGAGATATTCAGGTTGCTCCTTGCCGATATTGTACTGCACCAGCACCTTGGAACCATCTGACAGATATGCGTAGAGCGAATCGACAAATGCAGGCAGATAATCTTCAGGAGCTACCATATCAGTAAACATCTTGGTTTTACCCAGCTGGTTCAATGCCGTAAGATAAGTCTGCCCCTCGGGATCCTTGGCGAGAGCTATCCCTTGGTTCTTCGGCATAGAAGCTATTTTGCCATAATGGGCATCAGCCAATACGAGGGTATCGGTACTGACATCCGTGATGGTTTCTTTTTCATCAAATCCGGGGAAATTATCCTCGTTATAATCGCAGGCCCCAAGTGCAAACAGCGAAGCCAATGCGGTTCCTAATAATATATGTTTTTTCATAAATATGTTCGCTTAGAAATTCAACTTCAATCTTACAGTATAAGTACGTCCCCAACCATAGATAACACGTGTGGCCGTCTCCCAGTCATGGTTACTTCCATCGCGTGCATCGGCTATGTACTCTTGGTTGAACAAGTTGTTCACATTGCCGCTCAGTGTAGCACGAATCTTACCGAAGTCAAAGGTATATCCTGCACTTACATCAAATGTGCTCCATGAAGGAATCTCCCAAGGTTTTTCCACCACGTAAGCCTCTTTTTGAGTGGCTTGGCTCGCATCAATGTCATAATCGGCATAATTGCGTGCAAAGAAGTTCCAGTCTGCATTAAGACGCAAGCCTTTCATTGGGCGGAATGTCACTCCCAAAGCAGCTGTAGTCTGAGCAGAACCGCCCACCTGTACATTATCCATTTCAATGGTATACTTGTACTGATCTACATTACTCATATCTGTCACCACTTCACCACGGCTATTCGCCATAATCTGGCCTTCAGTATTCATCATGAAGCCTTTCGCTGTCCCATTCCAGCGCCAGTCTCCCCAAGAGAACATACCGTTAACTTCCATCCAGCGGAAAGGCTTGGCAATAAAGTCAAGCTCTATACCCATGTGGTTAGCCTGCGCACCGGTCATGTTCATTGTCCAACGTTGAGAAGCCCCGTTTACGTCTTCATAGGATCCGGTATCATATAAAGCCTTGTCTTTCCACATAGTATAATAGGCGTTTACATTGGCTGAGAAATACTGGCTACGATATCCATAACCTAATTCGAAAGAGTAAACTTTCTCATTCTTAGCATCAGGATTACGTTCATGTGAACTCTGAGAATTGATGAAGGTATTATCAAAAATAGGAGCACGGCTGATAAATCCGGTATTGAAGAATACGTTATTGTAATCATCAAGGTTGTAATTCAAACCAGCTTTCACATTGCCTCCCAAATAATGTTTCTTCGAAGACAGCTGTTTGTCACCACTATAATAGAAACGGTCTTTACGCCAATAACTGGTATTTGTAAGACCACCTGAAACAAATGCACTCACTTTATCTTTATTATACTCCAATTGGGCAAAACCACCTTCGTACATCACAAAACCGTCGTAGTCACGACGAATCACATCTCCTACTCCCAACTTCTGGTTTACCCAGGAGGTGACTCCACCATTCACACTATTCTCAGCCAATACACTCTTACGGTTATAAGAGTCTACATAATACTGCCCTCCAAAAAGATCGGTAATGACATTCTTGTGCAAACCTTTATAATAGCGGAAGTCAATACCACCATAGAAATCAAAGTAATCACCAAACTTAGTGGTATAAGTAGAAATCAATCCTGTCCAGAAATGGTCGTTCGAGGCTTTGTTCATAATCATCAGCGAACCTTTATAACCGGGCATTCCACTCACATTCACCGGATTAGTATAGTTATCTGCATTGAGCTTATCCACAGCATCATAATCAAAAGTACCATCAGGACAACGGAACTGAGTGTTCACCGTACCATCACTGGCCGTACCGTACCAAGAGCTGGTGTACCCCGTTACCCCCGTACCACTATAGCCCGCACCAGTACCGATAGACATATAAGCTGCTGTACTGAGGCTTGACTTATGGTTGATTTGCCACAAATGATTAAGAGACATCTGGGGCTTATGGTATTCGTTACGTGAAGAGTTCATCACTTGTCCATTGCGATAACCGAAAGTAGAATTGTAACGATAGGGACTTTCCTCACCCATCCATTGTTTTACACGCTGATACTCCTTGATATTCAAACCATTTGCCATATTACGCTGATTATGCCACTGAGGTGCTCCAAAAGCTGTAAATGAAAGTTGATGGTTGTCATTGATACGTTTTGCAATACTCATGAACCAAGTGTAGGCCTCGGATTCCGTACCTTGAATATAACCGTCGCGTTTATCTCTGGCACCCAATAAAGTAAAGGCCCAACCATCTTTTGTCAGACCGGAAGAGACACTGAACATCACTTTACTGTAGCCGTCATTACCCATGCCGTAAGAGATGAAGCCGCCTTTCTTGGCATCAGTAGTCTTGGTTATAATGTTTTGTGAGCCACCTACTGAAGGAGTTGACACCTTGCTGGCACCAAGTCCACGTTGTACCTGAATACTGCTGGCCACATCAATCAAACCACCCCAGTTACTCATGTATACTTTCTGGTTTTCCATTCCGTTCATGGGTACACCGTTAATCATCATAGCCACATATTCTGACTTAAAACCACGAATCTTTATGTTGGAATCACCAAAGCCACCTCCCTCATTAGAAGCATAAACACCCGGAGTAGATTTCAAGATTTGCGGTAACTCCTGAGAACCTATCTTATCTTCAATAAATACGGGGTCGACAGTAGATACTGCAACCGGAGTCTTGCGTGCCACAGCAATAGACGATGTAATCACTACGTCCTTCAGCATCACAGCATCCGGTTCCATTGGGATAGCACCCAAATCCACAGAAGCGCCCTTCTGCGTAATCTTCTTCTTCTGGTCTTTATAACCCACGTACTTGAATAGTAATGTCGCATTCGAAGCAACGCTTTGCTTGAAATAGCCATCAATGTCGGTCACCGATCCTTGTGTAGTACCTTCCACCATGACGGCGGCACCCACTAACGGTTCACCTGTTTCTGAATCAACAAGCTGACCTCTCACTGTAGTCTGAGCAAATGCAGCGGCACTAAATACCGACAACACTGCAACCAACAGGAATTGAATTAGATGTTTTCTCATAATTCTGTTTTTTGTTAATAGATAGTGTTAATTAAACATTAATTTATGTTTTAAGTCGCAAATATAACTAATAAAAACGAGATTAATGTTATATTTATGTTACATTTTTTGAAGGTAGAAAGGCTTTTTTGAGATATTTTTAAACAAAAAAAGCCCTGCATTCTACAGCAGGGCTTTCGTATTGTCAACAAGTAAAAGAATATACTTTCAAATTCGCACCGAAATCAATCATTCATGAGCTTTCTATAACGTACACGGGTGGGTTCTTCTTTCCCAAGACGTTTCTGTTTATTTTCCTCATATTCTGAATAAGAACCTTCAAAGAAGAACACATTGGAGTCTCCTTCGAAAGCGAGGATATGCGTACAGATACGGTCAAGGAACCAACGGTCGTGACTGATGACCACAGCACATCCGGCAAAGTCCTCCAAACCTTCTTCGAGGGCACGGAGCGTATTCACGTCGATGTCATTGGTGGGCTCGTCCAGCAACAGCACATTACCTTCCTCCTTCAGGCAGAGCGCCAGATGCAAGCGGTTGCGTTCACCACCGGAAAGCACCCCACAGAGCTTTTCCTGGTCGGCACCGGAGAAGTTGAAACGGGACAGATAGGCGCGTGCATTAATGTCGCGCCCTCCCATGCGAATCAGATCGTTTCCGCCGGAAATGACCTGATATACGCTCTTGTTGGGGTCGATATCCTTGTGCTGCTGGTCCACGTAGGCAACCTTTACGGTCTCCCCCACCTCGAATTCGCCTTTGTCTGCCTTTTCCAGTCCCATGATAAGACGGAAAAGCGTAGTCTTACCGGCACCGTTAGGGCCGATGATACCCACGATACCGTTGGGTGGAAGCATGAAGTTGAGGTCATCGAACAACAGTTTGTCACCGAACGCCTTTGCCACATGCTTGGCTTCAATCACCTTATTACCCAGACGGGGACCGTTCGGGATAAAGATTTCCAGCTTCTCTTCCTTCTCCTTCACATCCTCGTTCAGCAATTTGTCGTAGGAGTTCAGACGCGCCTTTCCCTTTGCCTGACGGGCCTTGGGAGCCATGCGCACCCACTCCAGCTCGCGTTCCAGCGTCTTGCGGCGCTTGCTGGCGGTCTTTTCCTCTTGCTCCATGCGCTTGGTCTTCTGTTCCAGCCAACTGGAGTAGTTACCTTTCCAGGGAATACCTTCGCCACGGTCCAGCTCAAGAATCCAGCCGGCAACGTGGTCGAGGAAGTAACGGTCGTGCGTTACGGCAATCACCGTACCCTCGTACTGCTGCAAGTGTTGTTCCAGCCAGTCGATGGATTCGGCATCAAGGTGGTTGGTGGGCTCGTCAAGAAGAAGCACGTCGGGCTTCTGCAACAATAGGCGGCAAAGGGCCACACGGCGGCGCTCACCACCGGAAAGATGTTCTACGGACTGGTCTTCGGGCGGACAACGGAGGGCGTCCATGGCGCGTTCCAGCTTGCTGTCAAGGTTCCAGGCATCGGTCGCGTCAATGATGTCCTGCAACTCGGCCTGGCGGGAGAAGAGCTTGTCCATCTTGTCCTGGTCCTCATAATATTCGGGCAAGCCAAACTTCTGATTGATTTCCTCGTATTCTGCCAGCGCGTCCACAATGGGCTGCACGCCTTCCATTACAATTTCCTTTACGGTCTTGGTGGGGTCGAGGTACGGTTCCTGGGCCAGATACCCCACAGAATATCCCGGCGAGAACACCACTTCGCCCTGATAGGACTTATCCAATCCGGCGATAATCTTCAGCAGGGTCGATTTACCCGAACCGTTCAGACCGATGATACCGATCTTAGCACCGTAAAAAAAGGATAGGTAGATGTCCTTCAATACCTGTTTGTTCGCCTGGAAGGCTTTGCTTACGCCCACCATCGAAAAGATAATCTTTTTGTCGTCTGCCATATTCTTTATATTATTAATTTATGTAAGTTGCCATATTTCACTGTTTTTCCTCCATCTTTCTGTAATACCACGGATGTGTGAAGAACTCATACATCAGCAGCAGAACGACACAGATACCGATACATATCCAATAAATGGTATCGGGATGACCCTCAGTCCACATATTCTCAAACAGGAAACCAATCAGTACTCCTGCCTCCCACATCAGCTGATAGGTATTGTTTCCCGTTCCCCGCTCGCAATGCCTCGGCAGGCTGATCATTTTTATAAAGAAACGTGACACAGTGGTTCCGGTTCCCATCCCCAACAAAATACCAGCTATATAACTGTTCATCAAGCTATTGGAAAAAGCGAGCAATAACAATCCTCCTATCATTGCCGCCTGCCCCAGCTCTACCTCCGAACGACCGGAAGCATGAGAAAGCACGTAACGCAAAAGCAGCAAAGACAGGACAAAGCCTATCAGGATACAAACAAAAAACAATTCATTGTAAATATGTGCCACCAATATCCCAAAGATAATGGCCACCATCATCATATTCATCCCCGGCCACAAAGTGCGCGGCAGCAAAAAACGGTCCAGCGAGAACCATGAAGTGCTGAGCGGAGCACGGAAAGGAACTTTCACCGCCGGAATCAGCACCAGCGCCAACGCTCCCAGAGCCATACTGGTATAAATGATATGGTGAAAATTCCAATAAGGATAAATATAGATCCCCAAGGCAAGACCCACCACCATTCCAAAACGACCCGCCCAGGCAAAAGCGATATTGGCGTCCGTGCGGCGGCGGGAAGCAGTGACATCAATCACCAATGTACTGCCCGTAGTCATGGTAATGACGCTGAACAGCCCTCCCTGGACAGCCCTGACCAAAGCTACGAACCCTACGGTCGCAACGTACGGATATAGCAGACTGGATGCCACAAACAGGAATATCGCTATAAAGCACACACTTTTACGTTTGAACGTATCAATAAGGTAGCTGTTGAATGTTCCCGGAAGGAACATGGCCAGCCCGAAAACAGCAATGGCTGCTCCTGCTTCCGCATAACTGCAATACCAGTGCCGCACCATCCATAAAGGCAGCACAGGAAGCATCATGTATAGTGATGCATAAAGCAAAAAATTGGAAAGGGATAACAAAAACATATTCCCAGTCCACAGTTTTGCCTTTTCATACGGAAAGAAGAAGTCATCATACATATCAGCAAAAACTTTTAATATTGTTCGTCTTCGTTAGGGAAATCCCCTTTTTTCACATCATCCACATACTGCTGTATGGCTCCCGTCATAACTGTATGCAGATCGGCATAACGACGGAGGAAACGAGGACTGAAACCGTTGGTCATCCCCAGCATGTCCGATACTACCAGCACCTGCCCGTCTACCGCGCCACCGGCTCCGATACCGATAACGGGAATAGTCAGTTCCCTGGCCACACGCTCTGCCAGTGACGCAGGGATTTTCTCAAGTACCAGCGCAAAACACCCTGCCTCTTCCAGCAAATGTGCATCGCTCAACAACTTCTCGGCCTCTTCCTCGTCCTTGGCGCGTACAGTATAGGTTCCATATTTATTGATAGATTGCGGCATTAACCCCAAATGTCCCATGATGGGAATGCCGGCAGCAATGATTTTCTTTACCGCATCAATGATCTCCACACCCCCTTCCAGTTTCAAAGCATCAGCGTGCGTAATCTTCATTACTTTGATCGCATTGGTCACCGCTTCGTATTCGGAAGTCTGGTAAGTGCCAAAAGGCAGATCCACCACAACAAGCGCGCGTTTCACCCCACGGACCACAGACTTTCCATGATAAATCATCTGATCAAGGGTGATAGGAAGTGTGGTCACATTTCCTGCCATGACATTCGAAGCGGAGTCGCCTACCAATATAACATCGATGCCTGCGCCATCTACAATCTGCGCTGTCGTGTAATCATAGGAGGTAAGCATAGAAATTTTCTCGCCTCTCTGCTTCATTTCCACCAAACGGTGGGTAGTTACTTTGCGTGTATCGCCCGAAATATATCCTGCCATATTTACTTTAATTTATAAAAAACGGCTGCAAAGGTAGATGTTTTAGTTGACATTACCTCATCATATTCTTCATTTTTTCGAAACTGAATCCATTAAAGTCCTGAATAACAGCATTTGCCTTGTCGCGTATTTGCTCTTCAGAATTGGTGGTAGCCAGTCCTATCACAGTCATTCCGGCACGGTTCCCCGCCTCAAGTCCATGAAACGAGTCCTCGAAAACCACACAGTTCTCCGGCACGGTGTCAAAAACTGTCGCACCTAACAGAAAGCATTCGGGGTCAGGCTTGGAATGAGTAAACATTTCAGCAGTGAGGATACGGTCCACACTTTGCTTCAATTCCGGGTGTGCTTTATATACGTTGCTCATCTTCATCTCATTTGAACTTGTGACCAAATATGTTTGCATTTGTTCTTGTGATACGCACAATCCTATCAATGCCTCTGCAACTTTTCTCTCATCTTGCTCCATTTGTATTACTTCATAATTATATAACATATTTTTTTCAAATTTGTTCAAATCTTCTGTAATTTCATGCTGTACCTCTTCCATTCCGGCAAAATAGTTGGCATAAATCTGTGTCAAGGTCTGTCCTTTTATCAACCGGCCGAATTCGGGAAGCTCCGGATGGTATTTCCGTCCTTGTTCATTCCAGAATATACTATACTGAGTCTCAGTATCCATTACCACTCCGTCAAAATCGAATAAAGCTGCTATGCTTTTTGTTGAATTCATATTACTTTTAGTTTGATTTAACGCCACAAAGGTCCGAATAATCCTCCATATTCCTAACTTTGCAAAGCTTAAAAATAACAAAAACGCGAATGAAAGAAAACAACCCGCACATACTGGGT
>ENA-ORMX01001392-ORMX01001392.1-human-gut-metagenome-genome-assembly--contig:-NODE-1392-length-15850-cov-2.372903_pt1 | contig 15850 bp, 24 predicted proteins | sample MGYA00242108_ERZ509007 | MGnify/ENA primary metagenome ERZ509007 (study PRJEB26280, sample SAMEA2338745) | human gut metagenome | biome: human gut; feature: human-associated habitat; material: faeces...
TTTTCTTCCCCAACCAAAGGTATCTCGAACTCAAGAAGCCCTTTGCTACGGAGCTTGCGAAATTCTTCGTTATAATCCTCCCATCCAAAACTCGCGTATTCTTCAGAAAGGAAGACTGCCGCGTAGGTATGGAATACTTTGCGGCCGTTGGCTTCATGGAGGCGTTCGAACTCTTTTGGGACGAAGGGTATGTCGGCCCATTGGCAAAACTTATCCACAACGTCCCAAGAGAAATCCTTTTCCTCTAAGTACTGCGCGCAACACTCGTCGCAAATTGGAAGTACCCCGTCTGCATAGAACCATGACTTGGTGGGCGCGAAGTCCTCTGGCCCAAGGTGGTTGCCGCATCGTGGGCAAATTTTTTCGGAAAACGTCTTAGTCCGTACTCGTAGAAGTGGTTGCATCTTCGATTACCTCCGCGTTTTCGTCTGATTCGATGGTCGCGCGCCTTGTAAGTAAACTCGTAGGCAAATGTTTATATTTGGTGTCGGCGTGGAGTTCGTTTCCTTCCTCGGATAGCGCGGCCTCCATAATCCAAATTAGATTATGACGTTGGACGGACGTCAATCGTAAAAACTCGTCGAGCATTTCTTCGAAGATTTCGGCGAAATCTCGAAGAAGAGATTCGGTTTTATCCTTCTCGCCCTCGGTCTCGTCCTCGGTTCTATCTTTGTTCTCCTCTAAAAGCTGAACTTTGAGGACGCGCGCGACCCCAACAAACTCATCTACGGGCAATGCCGCAAGCAAGCTCACAAAATAGGAAAATTGGCGAGCCTCGAGTTTCTGCTTAGGTCCTCGTTTATTATTTTTTCTTTTTTTCTTCTTGTCCATTTTGGGTTTTCTCCTTTTTCTCTTTGGATTTTCTTGCGCGCTCTTCTCTATCACAAACCTTACAACGCCCCGTAAATCCGTCGCTGGAGCGGCTTTTGCGCACAAAAAAGTCCTTACTACGAAGTAAAACTCGCCCGCATCCAATACAAACTTTCCAGTTCTCCGGAAAGAATAAATTCTCCAAAAGCTCTCGGTGAATGCGCGCGGCTTCCGCAATTTGGGGGATAATTTTCTGCCGATAGATGGTTGAGATGTAGTTATCGGTATAGTGGCTGCCGTAGGTTTCGTTTAGAGTTTTGGCGATTTGGATATTTGGTACCCCGCGCAATTTCATATGAAGAAGATCGTTTTGGGACTCGCTTAGATTTGCCTCGCGCGCATAGTAGGTAAAAACTTGTTGGAGGGGAGTATTGCGGAAATCCTCGCGCAATTCCAAAAACTCCAAAAGGTTTTGTTCTTTTCGGAAATCGAAAGTGGCGTCGGGGTCAGTTCTCTTCCAAAGAACTTTGGTGAGTGCGCGCAGGTCCTTCTCTTCAAAATTTTTCGGTACCAATTCGTCGAACGGGACGAAGAACCGCGGCACAAAGCTGACGGGCGCGATTCCAAGTTCTGGACTTATGAGGGGATCTTCGTCTTCCGCGGGAGTATGGAGCATTGCGCGCGGAGTTGGGATTGAGAATGAATCGCGAAGCGTATATTGCTGGCGACGTAACTCGACGAGATGATGGCGCTCCTTTCGGTAGGAGAAGCTTGTGAGTAGGAGGGACTTTTGGTGGGCGGTTTCGATTTCAGCGGGCGTAAGCCTTGCCAAAAGTTCTGCGCGGGGTGGGGTTTTTCGCTTTCCAAGTCTTTGCTCGTATTCACAGAGAGCGAGGTCCAAAATGTCGATTTCGGACCAGAGGGATTCGAAGAGGACGAGCAAGTCGGGCGGAGCTTCTCGTCGGGTTTTTTCTCGAGAGAAGACCTCGCGCGTAACTTTGGTTGGAACGTAGGACTTGGGAAGAATTTCGGACTCTCCGGTTGTGCTTACGAGTTCGTCGAGAGAGGCCGGTTCTTTTTGTGTCCATGACTTACGTTTTCGGCCGAGGTCATATTGGCCTTTTTGTTCGCCGTTTTTGCCGTCCTCGTCAAATCCCCAAAGCACATACGCGGCGCAAGTCTCAAGTTCTGCGGGCGATGGTTCGAAGGGAAGACCTTCCATATATCGAGACAGGAACTCGATTCGTTCTTTTGCGGTAGGGAGTTCCCAGTTTAGTTGTAGGCGGTTTTTCAAAGGAAATATCCTCCTTAGTAGGTTTTTATATAGGGGGGCACATAGGCATAGGAGGCTTAGGTAGAATACCTTAGCAGAGGGCCTATGTACTGCTTACATTTATATTATACCGAGAATTTTGGGAAAAATCAAATTTTGGATGACGGAATATTTTTCTAAAAAAGAATATTAAATTTTTGAAGTTCGTAGTATTTTGTAGCCAGCGCCCCCATTTTTCGTTTTTAGAAAATAAAAAGTTACCAGAAATCACCCCCGGTATTTACAAAAAAGAAAAATAAAAGTGATGCAGGTATTTTCTTATATAGCATTATAAAGATAATTGCTATAAAGGCATATTAAAATAGAATTAAAAAGATTTTAAAAAGTTCATAGATTATTCACAATTTATTCATACGCAGTTCATATTTACGGGTTATTATATAGATGTTCTCAAGGGGGACACAAAAAAATTACATATCGAAAGGATGTTCTAAAATGACAATTCGCGAAAAGAAAATAGCCGAGGTTAATGCTTATTTGGAAAAAACGCGCGCTATCGATTATCACTGCAAGCCCACGGCGGGCATTGATAGCGGGCGCGGTGGCAAGACTTTCGAGGCTCTTGTCAAGCTGTATCTTAATAACTATCGGTTCAAGGGCATAGCAAGCCCGGAAGGCAAAACAGACACTAAAAAGCGTATCAATGGCGAAACTGCTAAAATCGAAATTAAATGCAATGCCTTTGAGATTGAGCGACTCGACGAAAACGGCGCGGTCACTTATTCAATCCGTAACAACGACTATATTGTATACGCGCCCGATTATAACGAGTTCGCGCCCGTTGAGATGCAAGCCTATGTTATACCCGCGGAGCTGTTCGTTGATAAGCTGTTTGAATGCGGTTGCGTGCGCTTGAAAATGACAACGCCTATGGCAGCGCGTAAAAAAGCGGGTGAGCCGTTCTTCTATGATAGAATATCAATTCAGAACAACAGCATTAAAAAGCTCAATCTGATATATGATATACTCGACGAATACGGAATGAGCTTGAAAGAGTTCAAAGCAATGGTGTGCGGGGCTTAAAGCCCCGCCGCCGCGGCAGTGTACAACGCTATTATATAGAATGGAGTAATAACAATGAATGAATATGAACTTAAATGGGTATCAGATGATGTATCAATGGAATACGCACAGGAGCTTGTATCTCGACTTAATAAAGCTGCGGAACAAGAAAGAAATGCTTATCAGTTGCTTAAATCCGCTCGAGAAATATATGATTCTATTCAGAATGATATGACACTCGAGATATATGATAACGCGCTCGATTGGTATATGTATTGGGCTGATACGGTGGATGATATCATAACTGAGATTGAATCAGCGGGCGGAGTCATAAACTGAACGCGGGCGGGCTTATAAGCCCGCTCACTCTTATATCTGCGGTGTGATATCCTATCACGCCGCACTTGCTTATATCGCATTATGAAGTTGGGACGTCGGACGTCCCATCTATCGGGTTGCAATCGGGCTTATACTGTGGTATAATAGCACTTGTAAAGGAGAGATAAGCAATGCAGAAGTACGATATCTATTATTGCGATTTAGGAAAAAACCTTGGTAGTGAACAAGGCGGCGTCCGTCCGTGCATAATTCTTCAGAATAATATGGGTAATAAATATTCACCTACGACTATAATAGCTCCATTTACGACAGCTACAAAGCGCCCGTTACCTACACATATTCCGCTCAAGCTACACGGGCGCGACACCTGTATATTGCTGGAACAGATAAGAGTTATTGATAAGTCGAGAATCGGAAAATTTTATGGAAAAATTGATGATGTAGATTTACAGAAAAAAATACAAGCTGCAATAAAAGTAAGCCTCAGCTTAGACTGAGGTTTCTTTTCTGGAAAATTGTAGGTTTTAAACAAAACGGAAACTGTTGGGACGTCATACGTCCCAAAATTATATTTGACTTTTTAGGGAAAATAATGTATAATAAATACAGAAAATAAAGGAGAGGTTATAATATGAGTTTAGAAATGAAGTTCGCAATACAAACAGTATTTGATATACTTATAGTAATATTAGTTATTACGGGATTTTTCTATGAAGAAAAGCTGATAAAATTCGAGAAAAGAATGAAGCTGCGACTTGCGAAAATTTTATACAAATTTTTGTGCCTATTCCATAAGGAAGAAAATAATTCCAAAAAATAATTGCCCGCTCCCAAGATTAAATTTAGAAAGGAGAGAAAAAAATGGGATTTGTTAATTGTCTTATGTTTGTAGGAATTATTGCATTTGTGTCTTGTATCGGTGCCGCACTTGCAAGTTCTTAATTACAATCGCGCGAAGTGGTATTTTATCACTTCGCGTTTTGTAGAATTTTTTTATGAATTGGAAATTTTGGTTTGGTGTGGGAAAAGAATATACCAAAATTCGGGGTTGGGACGTAGCACGTCCCAAGTTCAGTGTTGACAAGAATTAGGTTTTAGTATATAATATAAATGTACTCAAGAGAAAGGAACGAAGAAATGACTACTAAACAGATATGGTTTGATATGGACGGCACTATTGCAGACCTCTACGGTGTCAATGGGTGGCTTGATGATATCGTAAACGAACGAGCTGACGCCTACGAAAACGCTCGCCCGCTCGTTAATTTACAGGTGCTTGCTCGGCTGCTCAATCGTCTTTTACGACAGGGATATGAAATAGGAATTGTTTCGTGGACTGCAAAAAATTCCAGTAAAGAATATGAGGAAATTGTTAAAAAGGCAAAAATAAATTGGCTTTCTAAACATCTTGCAAGCGTTCATTTTTCTCATATCGATATAATTCCATATGGTACACCAAAGCATATAGGAAGAAATGGGATTCTTTTTGACGATGAAGAAAATAATCGCACTTCTTGGAATGGCACTGCATATGATGTTGACAATATTCTAAATGTACTTCGCGCAATGTGATAAATTGTCACATCCGCGTTGTAGGTTGGGACGTTGGACGTCCCAAAAGTAGGATTGACAAACAGAACATAGTAGTATATAATATAGATGTACTCAAGAGAAAGTACAAAATAAATATAAAAGAATCGAAAGGAAAGAAAACTATGACTTACTCTGAATTTGAAACTCGACTTAACGACTATTTTAATTCCACCAGTGAACGAGATATTTCTGCTCTTAAAATTATTTTTTATGGAAGAGTATATCCAACAATGTCCACAGAAGAAAAAAAGGAATTGTATGAACATCTCAATTCGCAGTATTCGGATTTTTGTGCTGGATATACTCTGTTGAAAATGATTAAAAATTATAATCCCGACGCTTTTGCAGAACAGTGCCGTGAAGTAACAGAAGAAGAAAGAATAGTAAACAATTTTGTTTATATAATCTTTTTTGATGACAAGATATTTGAAGAGTAAAGGGCGATTTTCGCCCGCTCTCTATGTGGGACGTCATACGTCCCATCTTCTCTCTTGACTTTTTGTAGAAAAAAATGTATAATAATTGCAACAAGAAAAGAAAGGAACAAAAAAATGTCAAAAGAATTGATTCTAATTTTTATTATTCTAAATGTTCTAAATGTCATAATCCAAACAATAAAATCTCTTGCTACAATAAAATGCGGCAAGGTGGGCGCGAGTATTGTAAATGCAATCGCTTTCGGATTATATACTGTTGTGGTTGTATATACTGTGTGTGAACTGCCGTTGTGGTTTAAAGTTATTGTCGTTGCAGTTGCTAATTTTATTGGCGTATTCTTTGTTAAATGGTTAGAAGAAAAATTCCGAAAAGAAAAATTATGGAAAGTTGAACTTACAATTCCGCGCGGGGTGTCTCCCGAAATTTTTTCGGAATACTTTAATACAAATTCAATTCCGTTTAATTATATTGATATAGATAGATATGTAATCTTTAATTGTTTTTGTGTCACAGGAGAAGATACTGAAAAGGTAATTGAAATTGCAGAAAAATATGGCGGAAAATATTTCGTTTCCGAATCAAAAAAGTGACGCGCGCCTTGTGGGTTTTCTCACAAGGCAAAATTATAGGTAAAGATGGGACGTCATACGTCCCAAAATACAAGTTGACAAATAGAAAATAATTATGTATAATATATACAGAAAATAAAGAAAGGACAATGAAAAATGTGGTACAGTAGTTTTGATAATGGACCGATAGGTGAAGATGAAAACGAAGCAAGAGAGGCAGTAGTTGAATATATGGAAGTTGAAGATTATCTCGCCTTTTTTCTTGATGATTCCGATTTAATGGAAAAAGTCATTCGTTGGTGTTTTAACAATGGAAATTTTTGCCTTGATTTTGAAAATGAGTTAGGAGATATTGAAGAGCAGTTTTTCAAAGAAAATGCTTATTATGTAGAAGAGGATGAAGAAGATGTAGAAAATTAAGTGACGGTTTATCCCGTCCTTATATATTGGGACGTCATACGTCCCAGTTTACGGGTTGACAGATAACAAACAATAGTATATAATATAAATGTAATCAAGAGAAGAAAGGAAGAAAAAATAATGAAAGTTTATGTTGATGAGAATTATGAAGTTTATACTGAAGAGACCATTGACAAAGAAATAGCGAAAAGATTTAGCGATTGTAATTATGAAGGCACGGGGGAATATATAACAGAGACTTATTCAGAGGCAGAAATATTTGCTATGTTACCCTCTAATATTCAAGCAGAAATTTTTGAAGATGCTAAAAGGTGGATATTAGAAAATAATTTTTATGAACGCGAGATAGATGAACCAAAATGTCCTTATGCAAAATAACAATGCGCCGCGTGACAAGTCGTCACGCGGTTTTTCCTTTGCGATTCTGGGACGTAATACGTCCCAACTCCGGTATTGACTTCTTTCTTTCCCCGTGGTATAATACTATCAGAAATTAAGAAAGGAATCAAACAAAATGGAAAAATTCGACAAAAGAAGAAAGTATTATATGATTCTCGACTGTGAGACGGCAACACTGCCATTTGTTTCTGAAATGGAATTACCGGAAAACAAAAAGAAAATAGCTATTGCCAAGCCTTTGATATATGATATCGGCTATCAAATAATTGATATCAACGGCAATATATACAAGCGTGTAAGCTGTTTGATATCGGAAATATTTTTCGATATGAGAATTTTTGATACTGCTTATTATGCAATAAAGCGCCCGATATATATTGAAAGACTTTCCAATAAAGAAATATCCTGTATGCAGTGGGATTCTTTTGCGGAAAATTTTGAAAACGATTTACAAGTCGTTTCCGCTGTCGGCGCTTATAATTCTATGTTCGATTTTAAAAAAGCAATTCCTTTTACTGAAAAATATATCCGCGCGCTATACTCGGGCGATTATAATAACTTTATAAATTCCGAGAAGAAAAAATGCGACTATATTCTAAAAAACAATAAAAGCGGTTCAAACTTCAATGGTGATTATTTCTATTTTAGAAATAAAAAATACCCGCTCTTTGATGTTTGGGGTCTTGCTTGTAAACATCTACTCAATAATGATGATTTTAGAGAATTTTGTTATGATAATAACCGTCTCACAAGTAGCGGAAAATATTTTTCTACTTCGGCAGAAACAGCATATCAGTTTTTAATGCAAGATGAGAATTTCGTCGAGGCACATTGTGCGATTGATGACGCGGAAATTGAATCACAAATTTTTTCGCTAATTGGAAAAAAGACAAAGCATAAATTCTCCCGTGGAATTATCTTTTTTCCGTTTAAGATAATAGGAGAAGTCGAATAAAGAAAAAAGGTGGTGAGCAATCATCACTTTTTTCTCCACCGCAGATGGGACGTTATACGTCCCAAATCAAGTGTTGACATTTCCACCTTATAAGAGTATAATATAACTGTAATCAAGAGGGAAAACAAAAAGAACTCTTGACAAATAATAAGTCAACGATAGACTAAAAAACGAGAAAGGAAAAAAGTTATGACAAGAAAGGATTTTTACAACGCAGTTATCGAGGCAAACATCAGCGAGGATATGAACAGTTTTGCCGAAAAGGAACTTACCAAGCTTGCCCACGAGGCAGAGTATCGCCGTAACACTCCCACGAAAAAGCAGAGGGAAAACGAGGATATCAAGGCTGTTATTCTCACTCACTTCACCGCGGGGGTCTCTCTGTCGGGCGCAGAGGTTGCCGAGTCGGTCGGTATTACTCCGCAGAAAGCAAACGCACTTCTCCGCCAGCTTGTGGGCGAGGGCAAACTTTCCGTTGAGGAAATTAAGAATGGCAAGCGTCTTGTCAATTCTTATTCGATAACCGAGTAAAGAAAAATGAGGGTGGGATTATTCCCACTCTCAATTTTACCGAAAAACTGGGACGTCAAACGTCCCAAGTCAAATGTTGACTTTTTAAAAAAGTTATGGTATAATTTATTTGTAAAAAAAGGAAAGGAGATAAAAATATGACAAGAAAGCAAGAAAATGAAAATAAACGAACTGAAATTCTTAAAAAAATTTGGGCTTTAATAGAATCAGAGGGAGATGAAGTAATTCAAATAAAGAAAAATGAAATTGCCTTTCCGTTTGTTTATGATAACGGCGACGAATCTTTTGTAAAAATTGCCGTAAGTATCCCCTCTGGAAGTCGTGATGGCGATATTTTTGACGCTTACTCACTTCACGAAGAATTTGAGATAAACGAAAAAAAGAAAGCCGAGACAGCAAAAAGAAAAGAAGAAGAGAAGAAAAAGAAAATTGAGCGTGACGAAAAACAACGCGCGCAGAATAAACTCATAAAAGAAAAAAGGGAAAAAGGGGTATAATCCCCTTTTTCTTCTGTAGAAAAATGTAAGTTGGGACGTAATACGTCCCAGTTTCGGTGTTGACATTTTTAAAGAAATATGATATAATTTACTTGTAAAAAGAAAGGAGAGAAAAATATGACAAGAAAGCAAGAAAACGAAAAAATGCGGAATTCTTTCATAAAAGAACTAATGGATTTTATTGAGTCACAGGGCAACGAAGCAATTCGGATAAAGAATAATGAAGTTGCTTTCCCGATTGTCTACGAAAACGGTGATGAGGCTTTTATGAAAATCGCGGTGAGTATTCCATCGGGCAGCCGTGACGGGGACATTTTTGATGCGTATTCTCTTGCGGAAGAATATGTGATAAACGAGAAAAAGAAAAAAGAAATCGCAAAGAAAAAAGATGAGGAAAAGCAAAAGAAAATTGCGAGAGATGAAAAACAGCGAGAACAGAATAAACTCATAAAAGAAAAAAGAGAGAAGAGGGGATAACCCTCTTTTTTCTTTTACCGAAAAAATCTAAGTTGGGACGTTATACGTCCCAAGTCAAGTATTGACATTTCTACTCTATAAGAGTATAATATAACTGTAATCAAGAGGAAGTAAACCCCTTGAAAAACTAATAAGTCAACGACAGACTATAAAACGAGAAAGGAAAAAAGACTATGACACAGAGAGATTTCTTCAAGAGCATTATGAACGGCGGCACTATCACTGATGAGATGATAGAGCACGCAACCGCGGAACTTGAAAAGCTCGATGAGAGAGCCGAAAAGAGAAAGAATTATCGCACGCCCGCACAGAAAGAGAACGATGAGATTAAAGAGAGCATACTTGCTTGCTTTGTAGAGGGTGTACCGATGACAGGAAAAGAGGTTGCCGAAAAGGTGGAAATTACTTCTCAGAAAGCAAATGCACTGCTCCGACAGCTTGTCAATGAAAACCGTCTTGATGTCGCACAGGTGGCAAACGGAAAGCGTCTTATCAATTCGTATTCACTTTCCTAAACTGAATATTCCTTTATAGAAGTAAGAGGGCAATAGTCCTCTTATTTCTTTTTGAGTGGGTTGGGACGTTACACGTCCCAACTCCATTTTTTATTTTTCTTCAAAAGGATTGACAAATTTTTATTCCGTATTATAATTCTATATTAAAATTCTTTCCAAAAATTTTTCTCGTGCACAATCCGCGCGCCCGCCGGTAAGTCCTGACATAGACAGAACCCGCTCCCAGCTGGGAGCGGGCATATAAGTGGGTATATGAGCTGCGATACAAGCTGCGATTAGGCAGCTGCATAAGCTGGGAATGAGCTGCGTATGAGCTGGGACGTAGATGAGCTGCGTTGGTGGAGCTGTGGGAGCTGCGATGTGAGCAGGCTTATAATAAAACCTAAGGGAGCTGCGAGCGGGCAAAAGTCAAATTTTGTATGAGCTGCTTTAGTGAACTGAAGCGGGCGCAATAAAAGAAAAAAGACCAAGGTTATCCCTTGGTCTTTCTCCTACGCCAGCACATACATTAACTTACGATAATGCGCACCCGCTCTCAAGTCGAACTCGTTCAAGCCTTGAAGTAGCCCTTCTGCGTGCCCTTGCCAGTAACCTTAACATCCTGAACCTGCGCACGACCCTCTGCCACCAGAGCACGAAGCAGAGCACTGGCTTTCTGAGTGGATGTGCCAAGTATCGCCGCAACATTCGCCGCAACTGTAGGCTCGGTCGTGAGTATATCCGTCTCAATGCGCGCAAGCAGGGGTGCGTTCTCCTGCGCCTTCTTCGACTGGCGCTCACGGCGTGCATCATTAGCCTTGTCAAGCTTGGCAAGAGCAGCGATAGCATACTCCTCCATCTCGGCAGTAACGGTGTTGCCCTCGTGGATGTTTTCAAAAAATTCTCTCTGTGTCATTCTACAATTCTTCCTTTCAAAAAATTTTTTTAGTAGATTGGGAAGTGGGAGAGAGCGGGTTCATGGCATGAATTTGGATATGAACGCTTAGGAGTGCCAAAAACATTTTGGTTTTTGGAAAATAATACGGGTTATAAGCTCGTATCGCTCTTATCTCTCTCTCACTTTCTATATATATTATAGTCCAAAAAGGGAAAGTTTTCAAATTTTAGGAGGTATTGTAGGTTTGGGAGCGGGTTTGAGTGTAAGTTTAGGTATAGGTTTAGATATGGGTTTGGATTATCTGTGGAGCTGTGAGTAAGAGCCTACAAGATAGCTTACATTTAAACCTACGATGCGCGGGACCCGCTCCCATTCAAACCGCTTTAGTTAAGTGAAGTGCGCGCATTCAAAGTAAGCTAAGACATAGATAAACCCGCTCCGAAAAATTCAATGTTTTTTGACAACGAAAAGGAAAATCGGAAGAGTTGTTCGTAAGAAAAGAAAGTAGAAAGGAAAATAGTATATTTTTATGGCTTAGAGAGCGGGTTAGGCAATGCGCGAAGAAAACTTTTTAGGGTTGCGCGCAGATTTATAGGTAGGAGGGAGAGGTTTTGGGAAGTTTTCGTAGGTTTTTTTGGAATTTTTCTACAATTTTTTGGAAAATTTTTGGAAAATTTCTACAATTTTTTGGAAAATTTTTGCGATTTTTTTGGAAAATTTCTACAATTTTTACGATTTTTCGGAAAATTTTTCCGAAAATTCTCGCTCACAATCCGTTACGGTTCAACCGGGGTCTCGCCATTATTGTAAATTTACAAGAAAGTTTACAAGTAAGTTTACACCCATACTTATAAAAATTTTACAATCTACGAAATTTGAGGGCAGCCACTTTTACAGGTGTTAATGGGTTTTCATAACCTTATGCTCACTTCCCAAAGCTTTTCCCCTCTTTGCGCTCCTCTCTCTTCGCCGCCGTGTTTTCTCGCCCATGGCTCCGCTGCGCCAAAGACCCAAACGGCCGTCCCTCCCCTTGCGACGTCGGAGGTATGTGGGCAATACGAGGGATTATAAGTAGGATTACAAGTCTTATTGTAAGTCGGCTTACGAGTTAGCAACCGGGGCGAAAGCCCACGAAAAACCGAGGAAAACCGAAGCCCCTCCCTCTACGCCCTTTCCACAAGCCCCCTCCCCTTCAGAAAAAATCCCATATACTTATAAGTTAGATTATAAGTATACTTGTAAGCCGACCCACACCACCCCTCCCCCACGCTTTTCCGAAAAAAATCCCAAATACTTGTAAGTATACTTATAAGTATACTTATAATCCAACCTACACTAAACTTACAATTCGGCTTACAAGTCCTTTCTCCTTTCGCGCCATACCGCCTCTCGCGCATCGCGCTCGATGCTAAATGTGCGAAAAGAGAAAGGGGTTATTACGAAGAAAGAAAAAAGGAATTATTGTAAGTTGGATTGTAGGTATACTTATAAGTATACTTGTAAGTATACTTACAAATAAAAATACAAGTATACTTATAAGTATACTTACATTTATACTTACAATTATACTTGTATTTTTACTTACATTTCTACTTACATTAAGAAGTAGAAGAAACCTACTATTTCCTCTGCGTTTTTCGGTCATTTTTCGAATTTCAAAAAATAGCTCCTATTTCCTACTTACTTTCTCTCTAACCCACGATGCGCGCGACCCTCTTCTCTTATCAAAAAGACATTAATCTTTCATATAATGCTCTAAATGCTTTTCCAACTTCTTCGGGGCTTGGATGCTCATCAATAAGATATACCTCATCATCCTCTTTCCCATCCTCAAAAACGATTTTAATAGGTTCATCACCATCTTTAGGTATTACATAAATCATCATACTACCTAATCTCCCAACCTGACCCTCGCCCGCATTATTAACAAGGCGCTATCTCATGTGTATTCATAAACCTCTGAACTCTTCTCATTGTCGCTTCGTCAAGATAATGGAATGTCTCATCGTAATCGTCCCAATAAAAGCATCCATAGTCTTCTTCACTAAGTCCGGGAAAGTTCTTCTTTCCGTACTTATCAAACAGAACCGGCATCATATCTTTGTCTACTTTTACGAACATTGCTTCTTCTCCGTTGAGGGTTCTGTTACCTTCTATATCCCACATCTCTAGAGTTATCGTCTGCTCATAATTACGACATTCCTCTTTGGTTTTAAACGATACCTCATAAGAGGTTCCCGGAAAAGCTACATATATAGTTCTTACTTCCATTTTATTATCTCCTTTTAGTTTCTATAATTATATAATTGCTTATTAATAAGACGCCATTTCATTGACTTCTTTCGGATTTTTATCAATGAAATTACGCACACTTCTAAGAAAATTTTTCCCACCAAAAAAGAACTGATGGTGGTCTGTATCATAAAAATAAAATCCGGGAGTACAAACAAGATAACCTGCCTCATCAAGAAGCCCTCTAAAAGGACCCTCTGGGTTAAAAATTGTCTCATCTCCCCATCGCTCACGAAGAAGCTGTTCACATCGCGGAGGAAGAAGAAGAACCATTGCGTGCGAAAAATCATCAGTTCTTTCTCCTGTCCAATCCCACATTTTTATACTGTTCAAATACTCATATCTCTTACACTCTTCTTCAGAAGTAAAAATTTTCTCCAAGGCAGTACCCGTCATTGCCCTATAAACAATTTCCAACTTAATTACCTCCTTACAGTGCGCGCGACCCTAAATCATAACCATTCGGACAGGTTGTCACGATTATTCTCAACAAAAGTTTTCATCATCTCGTAGTTATAAAAACTAATCTTCTCGTATCGCTCAAAAACCAAATCCCAACGATAGATTCCAATCCCCTCCGCGCCCAAGTCTTTCCAGTTCTCATTGGGATATAACTTTTGAAGCCAGAATGCAGTCATATTATCTTTAACTTCAACAAAATAACCCTCATTAGGATAGATAGTTAGAGTTCCATCTACCGCCCACATTCTTGGAAGATATTTTCGCTCATATTCCTCGCACGCTTCTCTTGTAGAAAAATCTTTTTCTTTTGAAGTATCCGCCAATGCTCGATAGATAATTTCCATTTTATTCTCCTTTTAATGCTCTTCTGGCAGAAAATTCATAAAATCCTGCCCCTCATCTTCTATAATCCAATCTCTTTCATAGACAGTGGCGCCCGCCGCATTGGTCCTCCTTGTTTATCTCTCTACTAAAAGCTCTCCACAAATCGGACAATACCAAGCTTCGCCGTAAACACCGAGACAATCGCTCTCTTTCCAATCGTCTTCATAGATTGGCTCGCCGCACTCAGGGCAAACAAAGAAGCGGTCCTTATAATCTACCATAACACCAAAGTCTTCCGCAACTTTCTCAGCAATTTCTTCCCAGTAGCTCATTTCTTTCTCTCCTTTCACTTTCTATATATATTATACTATATAAAAAAGAAAATATCAATTTTCCTTTGGTAAACGACACCACGCATTATAAATTGTTGTACAATTATATGGTAGCTTTTTATTGACATGATAATGCCCGCAGTACCAATGGGTATACTCCGTAATCTGTTGTATAACTGTAAGATATTTTGTAAGTACGTCAGGTTTATAAGTTAGATTTATTGAAGGTAGCGCAATTGACGGCGCACTATGGGTTATTATATAGTCAACCGCATATTCAACTTTCTCTAAGTTTGCGAACCCCTCTTCCATTTCACGGACACTTGGAAGCTCTTCCGCCCACCAACTTAATCCTACCGTACGATACTCTTTATCAATCGACGATGCGCCGCCCATTACAAAAAATGTCTTACCCTCAATCGTAAAGACCTGCCCGCGCATCAAATGGAGGACTTTCGGTCTAATTCGATGAACCTTTCCACCATTCCACTCTTCCACAGGGTACTTTGAAAGAAGGTCAAAATTCTCGTGATTTCCATCGCAAAATAAAGTCGTCCAAGGCTTGTCGTTATACCAGTCCAGCAACTTCTGCTCTTCCTCTGTCCCGTCCCACACTGCGCCGAAGTCTCCACAAATTATAACGTAGTCGCCCTCCACCGCAGGAAAGTAGGGGCTATTGAATTTTTGGCAATCGATATTACCATGAGTGTCGCTAACCCGTCACATAAATATGTGACATAAGACCACCACCTTAATTAATTAAATATTTATCAGACATTAAATCTTCCAAAGTAAATGAAAACCATACGAATTAGGAGTTCGTATGGTTCTTGTTTTTATTTCACTTCATTGTCAAGTTCTCAAGCTCTTTAAACTCTTTTTCGGTAAAGTCTCCATTGTGCTTGTAAAAAATACCCAATAGCTGTTCTAAAGTTTTTCTCTGAGCGCACTCTAATTCTTCTATTATACCCATATTACAGTCGATAATTTTCTTTTCTATTTCTGTGACTCGCGCATACTCTTCGTGCGCAGCTTCTATTTTTGCTTTCGCATTTTCGATTTGTTTCTCGCAGTCAGCTCTTCTTATACTGACGGCTTCGTGTAGTCCCTTAATCGAATCTACAAGTACCTCAAACTCTTCTTCTCTTTTGTCTGACCCTTTCTCTGCGCCCAGCATTAAACGAATTTTTTCCAACTGGCGCAGATACTCTTCTTCTTCTCTTAGTTTATCTTCTTTCGTAGGATAACCTCTGCCTGTAAGAATTGACCAGTATATCTCCATAAACATTTCTCTCCTATTCTAAGCGGTTGCCCGCATTGTATTCAATCGATGAGGGTTTTCTCGCTTGCGCGAAGGTCATTACCGCCGAATGGCACACCCTCAAACCTTTGGTCGTTTTGCTCACCAGAGCTTTGTAGGAATCGAACCTACCTCTCTTCTCACCAGACCTCGACCACCGAGTCGGAATCGAACCGACCTTCTGGTACACTCTGTGGGATTCGAACCCACGCTCTTTTGATTAAAAGTCAAATGCTTTACCAGCTAAGCTAAGAGTGCTCATCTTATCCTTTTCTACCAAAAAACTTTACTTCCTCAACAAGAATTATTGCACCACAAAGAGGACAATGTATTGCCTTACCTTTATAGCAATTAACATAATCGACATCTTTTCTACTTTTTATCA
>ENA-ORMX01001393-ORMX01001393.1-human-gut-metagenome-genome-assembly--contig:-NODE-1393-length-15848-cov-2.495663_pt1 | contig 15848 bp, 11 predicted proteins | sample MGYA00242108_ERZ509007 | MGnify/ENA primary metagenome ERZ509007 (study PRJEB26280, sample SAMEA2338745) | human gut metagenome | biome: human gut; feature: human-associated habitat; material: faeces...
AGAAGAACTATTAGAGGAACAACAAAAACAAGAAGCGGAGCAACAAGCACAAAACGAAATTCAGCAAAATGGTATTTTAAACAATGAACAGAATACTTTATTATTTAATAGTCTAACAAATGAACAAGGCAATGATTTAAGTAATAATATTTTTAAATTTAGTAGAGATATTCTTGTTGAGTATAGCGTTTCTGATTTAACTACTGATTATTATAATTATTATAATGTTGGTAATATTATTAATTATAAAAATAGAGTATATATTGCTAATTATAATGAACATACTGATAATGATAATAGGACTTTAAGTAATGGTAAAACATTAGAAGAGGCTGTTAAAGATATTACTATAAAACTTCGTAATAAAGCTGTTAATGCTTATTATAATGATTATACTACTGTCAATGCAGTTAGTGAAAAAGGTCCATATTTTAAAATGGCTAGCCTTCAAATTACTGGTACTGCTGATTGGCAAATTAAAGATATTAATAAAGTATTCAATAATAATCAATATCCTTTTCGTACTTTTAGAACTTTATTTAATGATACAGTTATACAAGGTATTGCAGCACATGAATATTTAAAGATTAATAATGCTAAAATAAAAGTAGGTAGTAGAGGTAGTCATAATCTTAAAGAATATCTTGCTTGTCATTGTTTTATTATTCCTACAAGTTATAAATATGAAAATAATCAATCTGTTTATACTTTACCTAGTACAGTTAAAATAGCTTGTTATGTTTATAATGGAACTGGATTTACAGAAGATGCGGTATTTACTAGTGGGCAAGTATTATTTGGAGATACTATATTTGATATTGATAATTGTAAAATGAGAATTACTCATTCTACTATTGAACCTAGTTATGATTTTAATGAACGTAAAAAGAATGATACTCTTATTCCTGGAGAAGTATATAACTTTTTTATTCATTTTGTTGATAAATATGGTGATGTCAGTAGAGGATATAAATTGTCAAATAAAGATAAGTATATAAATAATATTGTTAATGATGGTTCTCATTGTACTATAATTACTTTTAATTGGAACAATCAAGGTAATGGTAATATTCCATATTGGGCAGTTATTAGTGGAGATATTCCAATATCTAGTATTAGTTCTAATGTTAAAAGATATATTGCTAATCATAAAATTGTAGTTTATACTGCTGAACCAATAAATAATCCTACTACTAATATATTACTTAATAGCTCTGGTGAACTTGAAGCTACTAATAAAGATGAACTATATACTCTTATATCTAATTACTTTATTGATTATCAAGATAAAGATAAATATAATGATTTATATGTTTATCAAGTTATAAATAGTGGTAGTTATACTCCTTGTAGTAATCAAGTAATAGGTTCTATTGGTGTTGATAATGAAGCTAAATTTGGTTATTACGAAAATATTAATGGTGATGAACTATTTAGAATACCTGATTTAATATTTGATGCTGAAGCTATTGGTGATGAACATACTAGAGGTTTTATATATAATATGAATAATACTTTTAATAAGTTTTATATTCGTGCTAATATTGATACTACTTTATGGAATCAAATTAAAGAATTAGGTTATGTTGGATGGTTTATTAGTTATGAAAAAGTTGAACCTATTACTAGATATACTGGATTATTAACTAGAAAAGATTATTGTAATATAGCTAGTAATGTTACTTGGCAAGATGGTAGTTGGGGTACAAAACCCGGTTTTGTAGCGAATAATTTTACTAGTGATAAATGTTATCTATATAGTGGTCGATTTGATATTGATGATAGTATTAAATATGATTTTAATATTATTCGTATTGATGGTAAATGTAAATTTGAGCCTTATAAAGAGAAACATGATGTAGTTGATATGGTAGTTAATACTACTTATCCTTATAGTTATAATATGCCAGTTATAGGTGTTATTAGTAGAAATGAATATAAACCTATTAATAATTATAAATTAGTAGTTGCTGATAGTGTTACTGATAGTAGAGCTGGAAAAGGAACTGCTCTTGAAATGGATGATTATAAGGAATTACTACTTGATGCTGAAACTATGTTTCTCGCAACAGTTCTTAATTGTACTAAAAATATTTATACTAGTAAAGAAAAAGAACTTGTAAGACTTAATGACGTTTGTTATAATGGTGGAACTTATTCTATTGAACATGGATATAATGGTAGAATGACTTATGATGGTGTTCTTATTTATAATGATAATGGAGTTATAATGAACGAAGGTAATTATAAATTATATACTCCTACTAATAATCAATATTATTATAGTGGTGATGAACCATGTTGGTTTGATATTCCATTCAATGTTTATATTCAGTTTCCTTTATATAGTGATAAGTTCTTTGAAAGTAAACGTTTTAATAATGAACCTAGTAAGATAGCTTTTAGTATTAAAGAAGATACTGACAAGAAAAGTGTTGCTTTTGGTACATTTGTAGAACCTAAGAATAGTGTTGATTTATTTAAAGATCCTATTGGAAATGTTGACCAATATGTTCCTAAATTGTTAACTCAATATCGTAATGATATTATTAATATTACTCGTTTTGATAAAACTATAAGACGTAGTAATGTTATTCAAGATGAAAGTGAAGTTAATGCTTGGAGAATATTTCCTATTGAAGGTTATAAAAATATTACTGAAAATAAAGGAAGTATAACTAATTTAGTTGGAATTGGATATTATCTTTTAGTTCATACTCAACATAGTATGTTTATGTTTGATATAAGTGCTGTACTTAAAACTAGAGATGAAAATGTTCAATTATATCAACCTGATGCTTTTGAAGTTGATTATAAAGAAGTCTTTACTAGTGATAAAGGTTATGGTGGGCTGCAAGATGATTTATCATATATAGTCGGAGAATTTGGTTATATTTTTTATAACGATGATTTTCATAAACTTTATCAATTTGATGATGGTCAACTTAAAATAATGGATGAAGATATTAAATTATGGCTAGATAAATATCATCCTAATAAAGTTAGATTTGCTCATGATAAATTTAATAATCGTATTCTAATTAAATTTGATTATACTTATGATAATATTAATCCTAATACTAAAGAATCTATTATAGAATCACATAATGAAGTTATTAGTTTTAATTATAAAGTAGGTAGTTTTATTAGTTTACATGATTATTATTTTAATAATGCTTGGTCTACTAAAACTAAATGTTATTTTCAAACTGAACATAACGATGATAGACTTAACTGCCCTCTTCATATATTTACTAATGAATATAATTATGGTAGATTTAATACTCACATGGGTGATGATAGTAGAAGTCTATATTTAGTATCTAAACAAGAAGTTGGTGATGAGCCTATATTAGTTCATAATAGTTATATTGATATTATGGTTAATGAATCTTATGAACTTATTAAATTTCTTGAATTTATTAAATTCAGATTGGGGGTTGTATAAGACTGTAAATAATACTAATCTTTTAGCTTCCTATTTATAGTGATAATATTAATAATCCTGTTGATTTAAGAGAACATCCTTATGCTGGAGATATACTTCGTATATTTAATGAAGATAATGATACTGATGATATAGATATTAATATTGATAAACTTAATGAATTTAATAAGTATAAAAAACCTTGGTATGAACTTACTCAATATAACTTTAATTATTTCCGTAATGCTATTAAAGAACATCCTAATACAGTAAGTGATAAACTTCGTAGAGTATATGGTAATTATTTTGTAGTTCGTTTTATATTTAATAATTCAGATAATAAGCGCATTGAATTTGAAAGTCTTGAATGTGCTCAAACTCAATTTAGAAAATTATGATACAGTATAGAGATAGACAAAGACAAAAAGCTTTTATTGGTGCTATTATTGGTGCAGCTGCTAGTATTGCTGGTGGTATAATTAAAGGTAATAAACAAAAGAAAGCTCAAGAAAAAGCCCAAGCTGAAGCTCAAGCTGCACAAGACCATAAAGATGCTTTACAAAATGCTCAAGCTTTAACTAGTGCTTATGCTAATCAAGATTATGTTGGTCAATATAATGATAAGCTTACTCTTAAATGTGGCGGTAGAGTTCGACGTAAAGCTGGTTTCGGTACTGAATTTGCTGATGCTCTTCCCGGTTTAGGTAATCTTGCTAGTTCTATTACAGGAGTTCAAGGACTTGGTGAATTAGGTATTGCAATAGGTCAAGGTATTTCTGCTAATCAACAAATTAATGAAAATAAACGTATTGCTCAAGAAGCTGAACAGCGTAAACAACTTCAAGCTGGTCAACAACAACTTAATATTACTTCTGATAAAATGACTAATCCAATGACTATGTATCAACGTTCTAGTTTTATTAATAAATATAAATGTGGCGGACGTAGAAAAGCATGGATTGGTGCTGCTATTGGTGCTGCTGGAAGTTTAATTGGTGGTATGTTTGGAAGTAAAGGACAACAACCAATTCAAGTTAAACAAGCTGACCAAGCTAGTTATAGTGCTCCTAAAACTGGTCTTGAACGTCCTGAATGGATTACTAATGGTACTGTTCAACAACCTGTTATGCCTCAATCAGTATATCGAGATAGGCTAAATGTATATCGCTGTGGCGGTCATAGACGCTAGTCTTTTGCTCTCTGTTGAATTATTATATATAGGTATGAACTATTAATCGGCTAATAGGCTATCGTTCAGCAGAGAGCCTTAAAATCAATCAAATTACAATTTCTCATTATATTATATAAAATGCCTAGAAAAGATAAAGTTATTCATATAAGTAATTTACCTAGTACATTTAGAGGTAATGTTACTCGTAATGGAAGATTTATTCAAAATGGTATTCCTCCACTTGGTGGAGCTTATGATAAAGTTGCTAAATCTACTGGTTTAATAAGACTTGGTAATGAATTTCTCTATAATGGTGTAAACAATTTAGTGTCTAAAGATAATAGAGAAAAATTAATGAATAATACTGCTGGTAGACTTATTAATTATGTTAAAGATTTTAATAAAGAATCTATTCCTAGTGATGATGAACTTGGACCAACATTTCCATTTAATATTATTCAAACTCCTAGAAGTAATGGAAGAAATCTTCCTCAAAAGCAATATGCTGTTGGTGGTAAAATACCAAATGTAGTTGCTGGTGGTATTGCTCAACCTCTTGGTAATAATTTCTTTTATATGAATGGAAGAAAACATAGTCAAGGCGGTATTGATATTGGTCCTAGTGATAAAACTGGTATTGAAGTAGAAGGTGGTGAAGTAGTTGAAACTAATGGAAATGAACTTAAAGTTTATTCTGCACAACCTATTATTAATGGTGTTAGTCCTGCTAAATTAGTTATGGGTGGAGCTAATCCTAATAAAGTATTTAAAGCTCAAGAAGATTTTAAAGATAGAAATGGGATTAACGATGATGGTACTAAAGCTAAATATGGTAAAGAAAAATATGTAGCTAAAAGTGATAATACTAGAGTAACTCCTATAATGGAATCTCCTAGAAATAGTGGTATTAAACAAGGAGATTTTATTTATTATCCAGAAACTTATAGAATAGCAAATAATACTTTAGAAAAAGTTCCTGCTAGAAAAGAAGTTAATATGACTCCTCTTGAACAAGTTAATCCTGAATTTGATATATTATTAGGTGGAGCTGGAGTTTTAAGAGGTGTCGATAAAGCTACTAAAGTTGCTATGGCTTTAGATAAAAATATTTCTAGAACAAGTCAAAAAGCTATTACTAAAGGTAGAGATGCTTTAGGTTATTATTCTATTTCTCCTAATATTCGTTATAATTTATCTGTTAATAATGGTAGAAAAGCTCTTGGTGTTAAACCTACTAAACTTCTTGAAGCTCCTAGAAAACAATTAACTTCTAATATTGGTAAATATAAAGATTTTGTTAATATATTAGATAGTAACGGAAAAGTTATTGATATACCTGATATTCTTCAAACTAATATTGATGATACAAAAGCTTTTCTTAAAACTTTTAATAAATGGAATGCTCGTTATGGTTACGACCCTATTCCTTTATCTGCTGCAAAAAATCCTAAACAAGCAGATAAACTTATTAAAGATAGATTGTTAGAACATAATACATTTGTTAGAGGTGTACATGAAACAGGTAATGAAGAAAATATAAATAATATACTTAGAAGAAACGGTATTGAACCTACTGCTGAAAATAGAGCTAAATATTATGCTTCAATTTATGCTCCAGATACAGGAGCTGGTAGAGCTGGATTTAATTCTTCATATAATGGAGAAGGTACTATTTATTCTTCCAATAGTTTAAATACTGGTATTGGATATGCAAAAGCTAAACATCGTAATGAAAAAGATGGATTTGTAGTATCTGTTAGACGCCCTATTAAATTTGAAGGTAATAGAGAAAATTGGGTTAAAAATGCTGATTTTGGTTTTGATAATTCTAAAAGAAGTAGACTTTATGCAGATTATGAACTTCCGTATTTACTTCGATATGGTAAGAGTGCTAGAACTGAATTAAGTAAACATAAAACAATTCCATATAAAGATATTGTTTCTAAAGTTAATAAAATAAATAAATCAGTTTATAGCGATTATATTACAAATAAAATCAAAAAAATTATTAATGACCCTAATATAAAATATAAACCTAGTTATCAAATAACTGGTGATATTAAACAAGATTATATTAATAGTACTATAGCTCGTGAAGTTAGTAATACAGATTCTTATAATCCCCATGGTTATTTAGAACTACAATATGCTTATGATATAGCTCGAAAAAGAGGAATTAATAGTTCTACTTATTCTATACGTTATGATGGTAAGATTATAAAATACTTGATTATATAGATGATAATTTTACTGATTATCAAACCATAGATAAAATACCTGAGGATGAAGTTAAAGCTATTTATTATAATAATGTTAATAATAAACTTGGTAAATTACTTTCTAAAAATTATAGAAAATATGTTGAAAAACAATTTAATAAACAATATCGTAAAGCAATTAATAAAGAAATTGCAAAAAATGGAATTACTGATGATGAATTAAAAGAATATATTGAATCTAAAGGTATTCATCCAGAACATAAAAAATATAATGTTATAACTAGTGAAAAACTAGTTAAAAGTAGTCGAAATAAAGGTAATCCTTATCAACATTTTATTTTTACAGGTGATGTTGGAAAACAAGGTCTTGATGTAGTTGATATTAAAGATGTTAATTCAGAAGAATTTAAACATATATTTAATACTCGACAACATACAGGAAAATATAGCAAAGGATATAGTCGTAAATCTAGAAAATTTGGAGGTAAAGATATGATTGTAAGTATTAGTGGTAATGTTAAGAATGGATTAATTCATTCTCCATCCTCTACGGGGGGTCTACGCGATAAATTTGCTGTTGGTGGAAATCGTATTAATCGTCATGGAAGAACTTGGGAATATGATGAACAAAATGGATATTATGTTCCTATAACTAATCGAACTATTAATAGAACTTCTATTTATCCTATTAATAAATCCGCTAGAGGAGAAACTATTATTGGAAGTGATTATACTTTTAGAAATGGAAGATGGTCTAAAAATAGTATTACAAATAATAATGTAAATACTAATACTAATAAATCTAATATTGATAATGAAAATCGTCGTCCTCAATATTATGCTAAACGTAGACTTCCTTTATTTGAAGATGGAGCTGGTATTACTAGTGGTTTAGTTAGAGCTGGTTGGAGTCATGGAAATAATAAAGGTATTAGTACAAATAATACTAATATTTCAAGTTTACCTACAACTAAATCTAGTGGGAAGACCCCCCGTGGAGGACGAAGTAAGTCAAGTCAATCAACTCAATCTGTTCCTACTAAAACACTTCCTACTGCTGTTTATAATCGTAATCTACCTAAAGTAGAAGCTAGTATTCCTACTACTTTACCTGTTTCTACTAGTACACCTGCTAAAGGAACTACATCTTCCGATGGTAAAGGACAAGGTAAATTTAAAAATCTTACTACTGCTGATTGGATTGGATTAGGTAGTAATGTGGCTGGTAGTTTAGCTAGTTATTTTGCTAGTAGAAGAGCTATTAATAAAATGAGAGGTCCAAGTCAACCTACTCTTATTAGTGCTAATAAACTTAAAACTAAATATAATATTAATCCTCAACTTGATAGAATTAGAGAAGATAAATTTGAAGCTTATCGTGATATTGATTCTAATACTGCTAGTAGTCGTGTAAGTTTAGCTCGTAAACAACGAGTTCGTAATGCTGCTGGTCAAGCTGCTAATGAACTTTATGGTAATAAAGAAAATATAGAAACTAATCTTATTAATCAAGATAGACGTAATCAGCAAAGTGTTCGTCAATTTAATGCTCAACAATACAATCAATATATAGATAGAAAAGCAGCATTTGATAATGGTATTAGAGAAGCTAAAGTAACTAATATTAATAATTTATTTAGTGGAATTAATGCTGGTATTCAAGATATGATTAGTAGATATGAAAATCGTAAAGCTTTAAATAATACTATTGGTGCAATGAGAGCGTCTGCTCCTAATGTAGATGATAGAATTATGCGAGATGCTGGAGTTGATTATGATGAATTTATTATTCGTAAACGTAGAAAACTTGGAGGAAAACAATCATGCCGATAAACTTTTATACTCCTACTTTTAGACAACAAGTTAATCCTATTGACTTAAATGTCTTAGCTAGAACTTATAATACTCTTGAACAAGGTCATCAACAAGCTATTCAAACTAAATCTCAAATTGATGCTCAACTTGCTCAATTAGATTTAAATGAAGCTGAAGATGCTTGGCGTCAAGAACAACTTAATAAAGTTCGTAATGCTCTTACCGAAAATATGCAATATGGTAATGCTTATTCTAGTCTTGATGATATAGTTGGAACTTATGGAGATATAACTTCAAGTCCCGGAATGATTGGTCGTTTACGTGCTCAACAAGATTATAAAGCATATATGGATAATCTTGATAAACGTACTGATTTATCTGAAGATTATAAGAATTATTATCGTGCTGTTAATAAATATAATTATCAAGATATAACTGATAAGAATGGTAATGTTATTGGTGGAAGTAAATGGATTCCTATTGATAAAGAAGTTTCTGAAATTCCTATGAATCAAATACTTAATCAAGCACTTCAATGGGCTGCTAAAGAACAAGGTGGTGGTAGTCAAACAAGATGGCTTGATGCTAACGGTAAAGTTACTGATGATATTACTAAATCTGTTACAGGAGAGATTTATTCTCATACTAAAGGTGATTGGCAAAGGTTAAGTAAAGCTAAACTTGCTGAAGCTGTTAAAGCTGTTATTGAAAACACTCCTGGTGCTAAAGCTAGTCTTGAACAAGATTATAAGATTGCTAAATGGAAATATGACCAAAATGGTAGTAATCCTGATATAACAGATAAAAATGGTATTCTACTTACTCCTGAACAGTATCTTGCTAAACGTATTGACCCTTTCTATAACGCTGCAACTTTTTATAATCAAGATAGTAATACTACTTATGGAGAAGCATGGAAAGCTCAATTAGCTTTAGCTAAACAAGCTGGATTAGGAAATGCAAATCAAAGAAAACAAGCTATTGATAATTTAACTTATAAAGGTACTCCTGTTCGTATTGATAATTTTATGCCTGCTCAAGCTCAAGCCGAAATTACTAGTAATAGACAATCAATAGCTGGATTACTTAACAAATATAATCCTGATATTAATATTGATTTAGCAACTGCTAATCCTAATGATATTAGAACTAGTATTATGACTAATATTACTAACCCATCTGATAGAGCATATGCTCTCAGTTATCTTAATGATATTATTGATAATCAAGAATATATTAATAGTCTTAAAGTTGGTAAATCTCAAGATAGTATTGACGGGTTTGATACATATAATTCTATTATTAGTTTAAGTGATTTACCTAATAATAAATATTCTGATACATATAGTAAATATGTTAATCAGATATTTGGAGATAGTAGTTCTATTAGACAATATTTTAATAATGATGATGTTTATAATTCGTTTATTAATGCTCTTGGTGGAGAGAAAAAAGCTGCTAGCCTTGGAGTAAGATTTGGTTCTGATGGTAATGGTTATAGATATGCTGAATTACCTAAAGATTATCATAAATCTATTTATAGTTTTGGTAAAGCTGTTAAAGAAGCTGAAGATACTAGAAATCCTTTAAATGCTTTTCTTAATTCTGCTAAGACTAGATTTTTTGGATATGGTGATAAATTTGTTCGAGTTGACTCTAATGGTGAAGAACATCATGCTGGATTACCAACAGGTAATAAAGAACCTTATATTGGTTTAATTGATTATGTTGATTCTCTTAAATCTAAAAATGATGCTGTTCTTGATGGTGGTCAAATAACTTCTTCTACTATTGGTATTAGTGCTTTAACTCCAGAATTAGCTGAAATTAATTTTATGATGAACGCTAATCCTGAAGAAGCTAGTAAACTTTCAGCTTATAAAAAGAATAAAGAAGAACAAGCTATGATGGCTATTCGTAGTGGTATTGATTTAACTCAAGGTGAAGCTTATATTACTAGTGAAAATGGAATATTTGAACCTATGACTTCTGAAGATAGAAAAGCTTATACAGCTTATCTTAGAAGTGCTAAAGAAAATGAAATTACTCCTACTATTGTTCGTGACCCAAAAACTGGTGATGTTGGAGTTCAAATTAATATTGCAGGTTATTACGATACAGAAGGTAAACTTAAAAGAGAACCTATTACTTTACTTGTAGGTAGTGGAGCTATTGATAGTTCTATTATTCAATCTTGGAATCAAGATACTAGTTGGAGAGCTGCCGGTAAAGTAGAAAATTATTATAATGCTAATAGACCTATTTCTCTTACTAATAATGCTGCATTTACTGGAATTGATAAATTTAAATTAGTACCTAATGGTGGAGGTTTTAATTTAATTAATTCTTTTGCTGTATTTATTTCATCTAATCTAGTACTTTCTGGCAACCCTACCATCATTTGATGTCCTAGATTAAATCCGTACCATCTGATTAATTTTGATGCTTTTTTTACCTCTTCAAATGTATGTCCTCTGTGACTTTGTTTTAATATATAATCATTTGCAGATTGAACTCCTAATTCTATTGTTCTTACTTTATATTTCTTCAATCTTTTTAATATATCTTTATTTATATAATCAGGTCTTGTTGAAACTCTTATACTATCTATTCTTCCATCTTTTATAAATTTATATGCTGTTTGTAGAAATTCTTCTTGTTTGTCTACATCAATTCCAGTAAAACTTCCACCAAAAAATGCAACTTCTTTTTTTGCTTCTTTATCTTTTATGTTCTCTAAATAAAAATTAATTGTTTTTATTATATCTTCTTTTGTTATCATTTTTTGTTGACCACTTATTGATTTCTGATTACAAAATACACAATCATTTGGACATCCTAAATGTGGTACAAATATTGGAATTATATAACGTTTTTTCATATTTTTAATTCCTTTCTTACATTATATATTTATTCTATTTTAAGATTTCAAGAGCTTTTCTTGCAGCTTCCATTTCTGCAATTTTTTTAGATTTTCCTTCACCTATTGCAAGTTTTTTTCCATTCCATTCTACTTGTGATACAAATATTTTTGCATGGTCTGGTCCTTTTTCATCTATTATTTCATATTTTATGCTTGTTGTTCCATGTGCTTGTAGTTTTTCTTGAAGTACTGTTTTATAATCTTTTTGTCCAACATGTTTTGTTGCAACTTCAATTTCGTTTTTTAAATTATCTATAATAAATCTTTGAGCTTCTTCTAAATTACTATCTAAGTACATTGCTGCAATTACTGCTTCAACACTGTCTGCTAAAATGGCCTTTCTAATTTGCTCTTTTCCTTTTATTTCTGAATTTCCTAAATATAAAAATTCATTAAATTTTAGTCTTGTTGCTATTTTATACAAACTATCTTCACATACTACTGTTGCTCTTACTTTTGTCATCTCCCCTTCTTTTAATGTTGGATAATTTTGATATATATATATACTTGATATGAATTCTAATATGCTATCACCTAAAAATTCTAGTTTTTCATTACTTTGAACTCCTTTTTCATAAGCATATGATGTATGTGTTAATGCTCTTTTTAGTAATTCTTTATTTTTAAATGTATATCCTATATTTTCTTCTAAACTCTTCATGATTTATTTAACTTACCTCTTTTTTCCATTATTATATGTTTCTATTTTACTATATCAAATAAAAAAATGCAATAAGAAAAGTGACTTTGTCAACTTTTCTTAACACGATTTGAGTTTTCTACTACAAGTAGAAAATCTCAAAGGGAATAGCGATTGTAGCATCATTTTATTATGCAAAAATTATAAATTTTTGCATAATAAAAAGGACATGTTTTTTAACATGCCTATCTTTTGTTTTTATTATACATTTTCTTTTATGTAATCTACTACATCTCCAACTGTAACAACTTTTTCTGCATCAGCGTCTGGAATTTCTATATCAAATTCTTCTTCTAATGCCATAACTAATTCTACTATATCTAAAGAATCAGCACCTAAGTCATCAATGAAAGATGCTTCTAATGTAACTGCTGTATCAGCTACCCCTAATTGTTCAACAATTATTCCTTTTACTTTTTCAAATACTTCTTCTGAACTCACTACAAGTTCACCCCCTCTCAATTTTAAATGATATATTTCATTTAATTTTCAAATGTTTCTTTAACATTTATATTATATGTTTATTATTTTGTCAAGCATATTTGGATTTTTTTTATTTTTTATACTAACCATTCAATATTTAAGCTTTATTAATTTGTTCAAAGTGCTCTATCATCTTATCTACAGCTTTATTTTCAACAAATTTTTCAGCTTGTTTTATTGTAAATTCAAATAGTTTTTCATCACTACTTCCATGTGCTTTTACAACTGGCTTTTTTACTCCTAAGAATAACGCTCCTCCATATGATTTATAATCCATTGTCTTTTTAAATCTATTAATTGCTGGCAAACATGGTATTGTTCCAATTTTAGCAAATATATTTTGTGTTAGACTTTCTGATAAAGTTCTTTTTACAAATTTTCCAAGTCCTTCTGTTGTTTTCAAAAATACATTTCCTGTAAATCCATCTGTTACTATTGCATCAACTTTTCCTGAAAATGCATCTCTTCCTTCAACATTTCCTATAAAGTTTATTCCTAATTCCTTTGATTTTTCTTTTAATAACTGATAACTTTCTTTTACTAACTCATTTCCTTTTGTTTCTTCTGTTCCTATATTTAATAAACCTACTGCTGGTTTTTCAATTCCAAATGTGTTTCTTAAATATATTGTTGACATTTGAGCAAATTGTAATAAGTTAATTGGTTTACAATTTGTATTTGATCCTGAGTCTATTAATAATAATTGGCTTTTATATGCTGGTAATATTCCTGCTAATGCTGGTCTATCTATTCCTTTTATTCTTCCAACAATTAATGTTGCTCCTGCAAGCAATGCTCCTGAATTTCCAGCAGATATGAATACATCACCTTCGTTTTCTTTTAGCATTTTAAATCCAACTACCATTGATGAATCTTTTTTGTGTCTGATTGCATCTGTTGGTCCATCTTCCATTTCAATTGTTTCTGTTGCATTTTTTATTTTTAGTCTATCTGATACTTCTTCAATTTCTTTTCCTGTAAATTCTTTTACTTTGTTTCTTATTACTTCTTCTTTTCCTACTAATGTTATTGTTGCTTTTATTTGATTAACTGCTTTTAATGCTCCTTTTATATTGGCATCTGGTGCATTGTCTCCTCCCATTGCGTCTAGTAATATATTCATTGTTTCATTTCCTTTCTTATTATGTTTGTTATATTTTGCTATTATTCTTATTCATGATGTTTCTATTTTATTATTGTTTTATTAAAATTGCAATAGGTTTGGAAAAATTTATATTTAATAAAATTAAACAAGACTATAAACTATAGTCTTGTCCTTTTTTATTATTATCTTTCATCTCCATCTTGGTCTTGAGATATCGGTGTCTCTAAAGAAGCTTCTTCTTTTCTTTTACTTCTTGCATCTTTTAATGCTTGCTTATCTGCTTGTTTATAAAGATCTTTTACTATATCATATTTTAAAGCATTTTTAAAATTATTTTTTGGTTGTGTATTATTCTCTGAGGTTGGTTCTGGTGTTGATTCTGGAGTTGGTGCCTCTGGTTGTTCTGCCTCTGGTTGTTCTGCCTCTGGTTGTTCTGCTTCTGGTAATGCTTTTTGCTTTCTTTTTTCATTCCACATTTTAAATCTTTTTACAAATTGATACCACTTTGGTTTTTCTTCTTGTTCGCTTGCTTCTTGTTCTTCATCTTCTTGAGCTGGTTCTGAAGAATTTTCTGTTTCATGAGATTGTTCAGAATTACTATCTTGAGCTGGTTCTGTTCTTGTAATTCTTGTTGGACTTTGATGTTGACCAGGCTCGGAACTTGTTTGTTCTGATGTACTTCTTCCAAGTGTTTCTAATGCTTTTTCATGTTCTGCAATTGACTTTGTATATTTTTTAACTTGTCTATTTAATTGTGCTCTTCTATTATTTAAAGTTGCTGCTAAATCTATTTTTCCATTTTTATTTACTACAATTCCATTATCTAATAATTCTTTTAAATCTTCGTCTTTAAAATCTAATCCTCTAATTCCCATTAATAAATCTTTATTTTTAGTAATTTTAACTTCTAATTGTGAAATTTGTGTTGTTAAATCAGCTATTTTCTTAGTATCAATAGGATTAGCTTTTTTCAAATCATCTATTTGTTTTTTCAATTTATCAATTTCAAGTGTTGAATTCATAATTCCTATTAAATAATTTTTTACAGATGGACTTTTATTAACAATTTCTTGTAATTTTTCAATTTTAGCTTTTTTATTTGATGCTACTTCTAGTTTTTTCTTTTCATCTTTTAATCGTCTTTAATATCTTTTTTCCATTACTTCTTCAATATGTTTTTTTAGTTCTGGATTTTCTTGCAATTCTTTTAATTTATCATTAATTTGCTCTTGAATTCCCTTTAACTTATCTTGATATGATTTAATATCTTCTCTTATGTCTTCAACTTTTTCATTAAATCCTTTTATTTCTAACTCTACTTTTTTTATCTCTTCACTTTTGCTTTTTACTAATGCTTCATCTTTACTTCTTTTGGCTTGTTCAAGTTCTCCCTCAAGAATTTTTATATCACCTTCTTTAGTTTTCTTATTACTTTCTATTGTTTCAATTTCTTCATTTGCTTTTTTTATTCTATTATTTATGTTATCTAATTTTCCTTTAAGCTTTAAATATTCATCATTTAATTTTTTTAAATCCATATTTTAAAATCCCCTTCCTTTATTAACAACTTAATATTTCATTGCAATTTTCTATTACCGCATCTGCTTCATTTAATAAATTTTCTGTTTCTAATTTTAAATCCACTATAGCATCAATATTTTGTAATAATTCTTCTGTTACCTTTAATTCATTATTTTCCATAGTATCACTTCTCCTTTTTATAAATATCTCTAACGTTTTAATTATAACACCTCTTCAAAATTATGTCAAGTTTGCATAAAAATGTTATTTAACCATATTGATTATAACATATATTTTTTAATTCATTATTGCAATTTCATTAAATTTATATTACAAAAATATTACACAAGTTTAATTATACACAAAAAGAACTATGAGTTTTTCATAGTTCTTTTATATATATTCAAATATTATTCGATTATATCAGCAACAACACCTGAACCAACTGTTCTACCACCTTCACGAATAGCGAATCTTAATCCTT
>ENA-ORMX01001398-ORMX01001398.1-human-gut-metagenome-genome-assembly--contig:-NODE-1398-length-15811-cov-5.514280_pt1 | contig 15811 bp, 17 predicted proteins | sample MGYA00242108_ERZ509007 | MGnify/ENA primary metagenome ERZ509007 (study PRJEB26280, sample SAMEA2338745) | human gut metagenome | biome: human gut; feature: human-associated habitat; material: faeces...
CCAATACTTCTTTCGGTGAAAAATTATTCAGCATTTTTATTGCTATGGCAGTTACATATTTCATCTATTGTTGTACAAACTTGTTGTTTTCCTAATTGTTCATCATTTTGTGCTAAATCTCCTAATGTTAAAATTCCTATTACATGATTATCTTGGTCACATACTGGAAGCCTTCTTACTTGATAATTTGCCATTTTGCTTTCTGCGTTTGTCATATCATCACTTTCATTACAAGTGCATACATCTTTTGACATTATTTCACTTGCTGTTGTTTGGCAAGTATCTTTATCGCATGCAACACTTCTTAATAATATATCTCTGTCTGTTATAATTCCACATATACAATTATTTTGGTCACATACTGGAACACATCCTATATGATTTTGGCTCATTATTTTTGCCACCTCATTTATTTTTGTTTCTGGTTTTACACAGCAAACATCATTACACATACAATCTTTTACTTTCATTTATTTAACCACCTTTCAAAATTTCTCGTTTTTATTATTTGTTAAAAATAAAAAAAATATACAAACTAATTTTGTATATTTTGGAAATTTTTTAATTAAAAAAGGGAGATATACTCTCCCCCATAAAACATTACTTCGTTGAAGCCATTATACTAAGATAATTAAATATCATCTCAACTTTGTCTTCTTCTGAAATCTTTTCTAATTCGTTATTACTTCTCATCTCAGCTATTGTTATTTCAACTGATTTAGCAATAGACCATTTTTCGAGTTTCATTATACGTTCTGGTATTTCTGCTTCTTTCGAAGTGTATAAATCCCATTCAGATAATAGATTTTTTAATTTCTCATAAAGCATATTTTTTTCCTCCTGTCTATGACTTCAATATTTTACTTTTATATTTTAGCATATTGCCAAGATTATGTCAAATTACATTTCATATAAATCATAATTATCTACTTCAAATTCTCTTGGAAATGGTGGTCTTCCCCCTGGTCCAAATGGTGGTCTCATTGGTGGTCTTGGTGGACGTGGTCCCGGTCCTGGAGGCATTGGTGGTCTAACTGGCGGACGTGGCGGAAATGGTCTTGGTCTGTTTAATAGTTCTCTAATTAACAATATTTTTACCAAATCCCTTAATCCACTATTAAATTGTCTTGTTTCTCTTTTTGGACTCTCTGTAGCACTAACATCTGCTTTTCTTGCATTTACACTACTACTTGTTCTAACATCATTTTTTAAATTTATATTTAATTGTGTTTCATTTTTACTTTCTAATGCAAAATATATTTCATCTGTCATTTTTTCTAATTCTTCATTTGATAAATCTGCTCTTACATTTTCACATCTTTTTGATACCATTGGGTATACAACTTTATAGATTTCTGGATAGCTTTGTTCTAACTGAGAATTTTGAACAATTGCAATATTATCTTGCATCCTGTAGTTACTATAATTATCATTATAGCCATAATCATATAATTCATTTTGATTATAGCCTAAAATACTTCTTATGTATTCATCATAAGTTCCATCGTACATAAAAAAACCTCCTCATATTTTTTATATAATATGAGAAAGCTTTTATTTTGGTTATATTTCGTTTACTAATTTTTTAAATTTGTTTCCTCTATCAGCAAAATTTTTAAACATATCAAAACTTGCACTTGCTGGTGAGAATAATACAACCTCTCCTTTTTGTGCTGATTTTCTTGCTATTTTTATTGTTTTCTCTAATGAATCACACATATATATGTCCATTTTTTTATTTTCTTTGTCTAGTTCTTCTTTTACTGCATCAAATATTTTTTCTGCTGTTTGCCCAATTAGTATTAAAGTTTTTACTTTATCAACAACTGTTTTAGCAAGTGGCGTGTAGTCTAAATTTTTATCATATCCTCCTGCAATTAAAATTATATCTTCTTTAAATGAATTTAATCCTGATAATGTTCTTGTAGGAGATGAACTTGCTGAATCATTATACCATTTTACTCCTCCTATTTCTCTTACAAATTCAATTCTATGCTCGACTGGTTTGAACTCTTTTATTGCTTTTACTGCTGTATCTGTATCAACTAATGTTTTTGTAGCTGCTAGGGCTGTTGCAATATTTGCAAAATTATGTGTACCTCTAAGTATTACTTCATCTGTATTTAAAATGTGTTTTCTAACTTTGTCCTCACATTCTTTTATAACTCCATCATCTACTATAAATCCATTATCTAATTTTTCTTTACTACTAAAAAATATTACTTTTCCTTTGGCTTCTTTTGCACAATTTCTTGTTATTTCATTATCATAATTTAAAATTAAAATATCATCTTCGTTTTGATTTTTGAATATACATTTTTTTGCTTCTATATATTCATCATAATCTTTGTGTATATTTAGATGGTTTGGTGTTACATTCGTCATAACTGCAATTTGTGGGCTTACTTGCATATTCATCAATTGGAAACTGCTTAATTCTAATACTACTATATCTTCTGGTGTCATTTCTGGTAACTTTGTAAATAGTGGTGTTCCTATATTTCCTCCTAAGAATGTATTATAACCTGCTTTTTCTAAAATATGATTTATTAAACTTGTAGTTGTTGTTTTTCCATTTTCATCAGTTACTTCTTTTTCAATACCTTTTTCATCATTTTTTGTTATAATATATTCTATATCGTAGAAGTTTTTTACATCATCTGAAAATTTTTCTAGTGATTCACTTGCAATCTTTTTAGCATCATCTAATGATGTATCTTCTTTTACATTAAAAATTACATTAACAATTTTTCCATGTATATTAAGTTTTGCTTCTGTTACTTTATCATTATCACTAATAAATTTTGTAATTGATGATTTATCACTACTTGTAAAACTTATTTTATTAATTCCATCTAATCTATTTCCATATTTAGAACCATGTCCTGGAAAAAACACACTTTTTATTAATATTAAGCATATCAAAAGTACTAATACTAAAGCAATTAATGCAACTGCTTTTTTATTTTTCATTAGTTTTTTTAATTTTTGTTTCATTTTAACACCTCTTTAGCATTCTTAATTATATCATATTTATATTTATAGTCAATTATGGTTAAGTTATACTGCTTTACTTAGACCATTATTGTTATTAAATTTTGTTACCATATTATCTACTTCATTTTGTGTAAGTTCTAATGTTCTCATTCCCAAAAATTTAGCATTTGATGGAACATCTTTTTTTAACTCAGAATTTTTACTATTTAATACTGTACTTAAATCGATTATATTTGAAGTATTTTTCTCTTCTTCTTTTTGTATATTAACAACATTTTCTTCTTTTGATATATTATTAATAATTGTTTCTTTTGATTCAACTTTTTCTCTTAAATCTGACATTTCTCTTTCAAGTTCATTCATACGACTTTCTAAACTTTTTATTGCTGGATTAGTCATTCTTGCCATATTAATTCCTCCTTTAATCATTTAATGCTTGGTTTATAATTTCATTTCTAACAAGTTCCCACTCGTGTTCATCAGTTATAGCATCAAAAATAAATTCACCATTTTCTTCTCTAAGTCTTGATACATAAGTTTTTATGTTATCTCCATTTTTTTCATTAAAAGTATAAACTATATAATCATTATTATTATCTTTTAGGGTAAATGAAGTTATTACATCGGCCTGTATCTGCTGACCTTGTGAATTTGTAATTAACACCTTTCTATTCATTTTTATCCCTCCATATTCTATTATTAAAATTATATCATTAATCAAAGTTAAATACAATAAAAACTGTTCGATTTATATACTTTAACATAAAGAAAAAGTGTAAAAAATTACACTTTTAAAGCATATTATTATATTCTTCTTCTGTTAATACCCTTATTCCAAGTTCAGTTGCCTTAGTAAGTTTACTTCCTGCTTTTTCTCCAGCAATAACATAATCTGTTTTTTTAGTAACAGAACCTGTAACATTACCTCCAAGGCTTTCAATTTCTTCTTTTATTTCATCTCTTGGTCTTGATAATGTACCTGTTATTACAAAGGTTTTACCATTTATATTTTCATTACTTGTATTTACTTCTTCACCTAAATATCTCATATTTAGATTTAAATCTTTTAATCTATTTATTAGATTTATATTCTTTTCATCACTAAAATAATCTACTATAGATTTAGCAATAACATCACCAATATCATTAATTGATTTTAATTCATCAAAATCTGCTTTTATTAAATTATCCATAGTTTTATAATATTTTGATAATATTTTTGCAGTATTTTTTCCTACATATCTAATTCCTAAACCAAATAATAATCTTTCTAAAGAATTTTTCTTACTATTACTAGCAGATTCTAATAACTTTGATATACTTTTTTCTCCAAATCCTTCAAGTAACATAAGTTCATCTTTATATTTATCAAGAGTATAAAAATCATCTATATTTTTTAAATAACCTAAATTATAAAAATCTTCTACAATACTTTCTCCAAAACCTTCAATATACATTGCATCTCTTGATGAAAAATGAATTAAACTTTCTATTTTTCTAGATGGACAATGTTCATTTTTGCAATAGTGATTAGCATCTTTTCTAACTAATACAGAATTACACATTGGACAGTTTTCAATCATTTTAAATGGAACACTATCTTCTTTTCTTCTATCTAATTTTACTTCTACTACTTCAGGAATAACATCTCCTGCTTTTCTGATAGAAATAGTATCTCCTACTCTAACATCTTTATCTATGCAGTAATCACTATTATGAAGTGTTGCTTTTGATACTAAGGAACCTGATACATGTACTGGTGAAAAAATGGCATTAGGTGTTATTTTACCTGTTCTACCTACTGTAAATTTTATTTCTTTTAAAGTTGTTAAAACTTCTTTAGCAGGAAATTTATATGCGATTCCCCATCTTGGTACTCTTGATGTAAATCCTAATCTTTTTTCATCTTCAAGATTATCAACTTTAAGTACAACACCATCTATTTCAAATGGAAGATTATCTCTTTTTTCAGACAGTGAATCAATATAATTTGTTATATCTTTAACATTTTTTGCATATCCATTCAATTTATAATTAGTTACAAATCCTAATTTTCTTAAAAATTCTAATGATTCTTTTTGAGTCTTTATACCATAATCTTCTGGATTTGGTATAAAGTAAGCCATAAAATCTAGATTTCTTTTAGCTGTTACTTTACTATCTAATTGTCTAATAGATCCTGCAGCTGCATTTCTTGGATTAGCAAATTCTTTTTCTCCACTTTTAATTTTTTCTCTATTTGCTTCTAAAAATGATTTCTTACTCATATAGATTTCACCACGAACTTCTATATCAATATCTTCTGTTAATCTAAGTGGTACAGATTTAATAGTTTTAATATTAGTTGTTATATCCTCACCTGTAACTCCATCACCTCTAGTTGCACCTCTTACAAGTACCCCATTTTTATATATTAATGAACCTGATAGTCCATCCATTTTAGGTTCTAATGTATAATGTGCAGTACTTACTACTTTTTTTATTCTTTCATCAAATAAAATTATTTCTTCTTCATTAAATATATCATCAAAAGAAAGCATTGGATGATCATGAGTTACTTTTTCAAATTTATCTAAAACAGCTCCTCCAACTCTATTTGTTGGGGAATCTTCTCTTTTTAGTTCAGGATACTTTTCCTCTATTGATAAAAGTTCATTATAATAATCATCATATTCTTGGTCTGTTATTGTAGGATTATCTAAAACATAATATTCATAACTAGCTTTATTTATATAATCAATTAATTCATCCATTCTTTCTTTCATAATGGTCACCTCATTATTTCCATAATTTATTTGGATATTCACCCTTTAATACTAATTTTTTTATAGATTTTACTACTTCTTCTTTATCTTCTTTATATGTTACGCCTTCCCATTTTGCATCAGTAGGTAAAACTTTTGTTTCAGTAATACCTTCTAAAGTTAATCTTTCTAAAAGATCTGGTATTAAATATTCAGCTTTTAATATATCATCTTTATGATTTTCTAAAAATTTAGGGAATCTTTCTTCAATATATTTAAATATTGATGGTGTAAAACATAACATGTTCATAGATACATAAGTATCTTCAGTAACAAAAAATGGTTCTCTTCCATCTAATGGTTTTGCAATTATTTTACCATCTATTTTTTCTACATTACTTTCTATTAATTCAGTTAAATTGCCATTTTCTAATTTGCATATTCCTCTTTTTACTGCACCATTTTCAGTTAATGTATTAGCAACTTTATATCCAACTAAACAATAGTTATTTCCTTCTTTTACATTTTTTAAAAAGTTACTAGCTACTTTATATGCATCTTTACCATAAAAATCATCTGCATTTATAATTGCGAATGGTTCATGTATATTATCTTTAGCACATAATATAGCATGTGCAGTTCCCCAAGGTTTTACTCTTTCTTCTGGTTTAGTATAACCTTCTGGCAAATCATTCATATCCTGAAATACATATTCTGTATTTATTTTATCTTCTACTCTTTTACCGATTGTTTCTTTAAATATATCATAATTTTCTTCTTTTATAATAAATACAACTTTATTAAATCCTGCATTTATCGCATCATATATAGAATAATCTATTAAGAATTCTCCATTTGGACCCATAGGTTCTATTTGTTTTAATCCTCCAAAACGGCTACCCATACCCGCAGCCATTATTAATAATGTTAAATCTTTATTCATTTTGTTTCTCCTTACATTTTGTGTATACTTTTGTGATTTTTCATTAATTTTTTTAATCCATCTCTTTTAAATGATATGGTTGCGATAGAACCATCTATAGTTACTACAACACCAAAACCATATTTATCATGATTAACCATATCACCAGGATGTAAATCATTATCTTCATTCATCATTTTATTTTTATCTATTTTAGGTTTAAATACATTACTATCTTCTTTTTTACCAATTGTTTCAATATATTCATCACTTATTTCATTTATAAATCTACTTGGAACATTGCTTGAAACTTTACCATATAAAATTCTACTTCTAGCATTTATTAAATATAGTTTCTTTTTTGCTCTTGTTATTGCAACATAGCAAAGTCTTCTTTCTTCTTCTAGTTCATCATTTGATTCTAGTGAATTACTATGTGGAAATAATCCTTCTTCTACTCCAACTACGAATACATAATCATATTCAAGACCTTTAACCGCATGCATTGTCATAAGTGTTACTTTATCTTCATTATCATTTTTTTGTTCACTTACGTCACTTACAAGTGCAAGTTTATCAAGTAATTCCTCTAATGATACTATACCTTCATTTATTTCCATTGCCTTTGCGATTGACTTAAATTCTTCTAGGTTTTCAAGTCTTATATCTGCCTCTATTGATTTTTCATCTTCTAAAGACTTTTTCATACCTGATTTATCAAGTACCACATCAATTAATTCAGTAAGAGTTAAATGACTTTCTTCTTTTTTTATTTCTTCAATCATATTTTTAAACTCTAATTCTTTTCCTGAATCTATTACTTCATATAATGATTTATCAAGTACATTTGACTTAATTGCTAAATTTTCTATTGCTTTATTTCCAATACCTCTTTTTGGATAGTTAATAACTCTTAAAAGAGATACATCATCTTTATTATTATATATTAATTTTAAATATGCGATTAAATCCTTTATTTCTTTTCTATTATAGAATGCATAAGAACCAACTATATTATAAGAAATATTACTTGTTAAAAATGCTTCTTCAACCGTTCTTGATTGTGCATTTGCTCTATATAAAACACATATATCTTTAGGATTAACTCCTTTTTCTATTAATTTCTTTATTTCATTTACAACATAATTTGATTCATCTTTTTCATCAAATGCTTTGTAATATGTAATCTTACTTCCTTCTTCGTTTTGAGTCCATAAGTTTTTTTCTTTTCTAACTTTATTATTTTTAATGACATTATTCGCAGCATTTAATATTGTTTTTGTTGATCTATAATTTTCCTCAAGTAATACGACTTTAGCATCTTTATAATCTTTTTCAAAATTTAAAATATTTTTATAGTTTGCACCACGCCATGTAAATATTGCTTGGTCAGCATCACCCACTACAGTAATATTTTTGTATTTTGCACTTATCATTTTTGATAGTATATATTGTGGTTCATTTGTATCCTGGTATTCATCTATAAATACATATTTGTACTTTTCTTGATATTTTTGAAGTACTCCAGGATTATTATTAAATAACTTTAATGGTAAAATTAATAAATCATCAAAATCCACTGCATTATTTATTTTTAAGCTTTTTTCATATTTTCTATATACTTCTAAAGCTATTTCATCAAAATCTGTATTTACATATAAAGAATATTTCTCTGGATCAATTATTTCATTTTTATTATTTGAAATTACATTCTTTATTGCCTTTGGATTATATTTATTCGCATCAATATTTAATTCTTTCATTATCTTTTTGATTATTGATAATGAATCATCTGAATCAAGTATTGTAAAATTCTTTTCATAACCTAATAATTCACAATTTTCTTTTAATATTTTTAAACCAAAAGAGTGAAATGTTGATATTTGGATATAAAATGCACTATTTCCTTCCAATTTAAAAATTCTCTCTTTCATCTCTTTAGCTGCCTTATTAGTAAATGTTATAGCGAGAATATTATTTGGATCAATATTTTTTTCTTCTATTAAGTACGCTACTTTTGTTGTTAGAACCTTTGTTTTACCTGAACCTGCGCCCGCAAGTATAAGCATTGGCCCATCTGTATTTACAACGGCTTCTTTTTGCCTATCATTTAAACTGTCTATGAGGTTCACTATTTATCACTCTCCCCATATTCATTTTACCATATATTTCGTTCTTTTTATACGAACATTGACAAAAAAAGCAAAAAAATCCCTATTTCTTAGAGATTTTTTCTATATAACTAATTATGCAATAAAGCATTACAGTAAGTATTACTAAAAGTACTACACCCATTATTACATAATTCATGTTAAACACTTGAGATCCATACATTATTAAATAACCTATTCCTTCTTTTGATACTAAAAGTTCTCCCATTATTACACCTACAAAACACATACTTACATTTATTTTAAATGATTCTATAATTTTTAAATAATTATCTCTTAGTACTACATAAGTAAATACTTTTAATTTATTTCCACCCATAGATTTTATTATTTTTATTTTATTTTCATCAGTACTTTTAAATGCATTATAAATATTAATTATACTTATAATTGCGGATATTAAAAGTGACATAATTATAATTGATTTAATATTAGCACCTGCCCAAATTATAATAAGAGGTCCAAGTGCTACTTTTGGTAAACTATTTAATATAGTTAAAAATGGTTCAAATACTCTTGCTAAAAACTTATTAAACCAAAGTATACTTGCGACTAATAGACCAATAACATTACCAAGTATAAAACTTATAATAATTTCATATACTGTTGTAAATATATGGTTCCAAAAATTATTTGCTTTTATTAAATCTATTATAGAAGTAAATACTTTTTTTGGACTTGATACTAAAAATGTATCAACCATATTTTTATCAGCCATTATTTGCCAAAAAACAATAAATATAACAACAATTAATATTTGAGTTAAAAGAACTAGAATATTATTCCTTTTTATTCTTTTTAAATATTTTTTATATTCTTCACTTTTCATCATTAAGATCTTCCCAAATTTTTTCATAATATTCCATAAATTCTTTTGAACTTCTACTCTTTATTGGATTAGTTCTATCAAAATCATAATCAATGTTATAAGTTTTCTTTATTGTTGATGGTCTTTTACTCATTACAATAATTTTATTACACATACTTATTGCTTCTGATATATCATGAGTAACTATAATTAATGTCTTTTTTTCATTCTTAATTATATTACAAACATCATTTGAAACTGATATTCTTGTTTGATAATCAAGTGCTGAAAATGGTTCATCTAATAAAAGTAAATCTGGTTTTAATGCAAGAGTTCTAATAAGTGCGACTCTTTGTCTCATTCCACCTGATAAATCTTTTGGGTAATTATTTAAAAAATCTTTTAGTCCATATGTTGTAAGTAAATTCTTTACATTTTCCATATTTTCTTTTGTACATGTTTTATTTATTTTTAAACCTATTAAGCAATTTTCATATATTGTAAGCCAAGGAAATAAACAATCATCTTGAAGCATATAACCTATTTTTAAGTTATCTTTCTTTTCAATACTTCCTTTTGTAATACTTTCAAGTCCTCCAATTATTGATAATAGTGTTGATTTACCACATCCAGAAGGTCCTACAATACCTAGGAAATCACCTTCATTTATTTCTATATTTACATTTTTTAATGCTTCTATTTCCATCTTTTTAGTATTGTAATTTTTATATAAATTACTTATTTTTAGTATTTTACTCATTTCTATTCACTTTTTGAAAATGAAGTATCTACTAAATCTTTATATGGAACTTTAGTTTTTAATTCTCCAGCTTCAATCATTATATCTTGTAAATGATCAAATGATTCTTCTGTAAAGTATGTATTTTTCATCCATGCATCATTATCTTTATATCTTTTTATCATTTTAGATAATTCATTTATAGTTAAATCTGGAAACTGATTTACTATTACTTTCGCAACTGTTTCTTCATCATTATTCCATACAAAGTCAAGACCTTTATTTATTGCATTAGTAAATTTTTGAATAGTATCTTTATTTTCACTAATATAACTTTTTCTTGCATTATATGCTGTATAAGGTACTGATCCACCATATTCACCAATGTAACCTACTACATATCCATATCCTTTTTGTTCTACTTGTGTAGCACTAGGTTCAAATAATGTTACAAAATCTCCTACTCCACTTATAAATGTTCCTGCCATAGATGCAAAATCAACACTTGTATCTATAGTTAAATCTTTTAAATCTATATTATTTTCTTTTAATGTATATTCAAATGTCATTTCAGGCATACCGCCTTTTCTTCCACCTATTACATATTTTCCTTTTAAATCATCTAATTTAAAGTTATCTATTTTTTCTCTAGATACTAAGAATGCTCCATCTCTTTTTGTTAATCCTGCAAAACTTACTATATAATCTTCATTGTCTGAATTATATACATATATTGATGCTTCACTACCACAAAATCCAATATCTACATCTTTTGATAAAACTGCACTTGTTACTTTATCCGCTCCTGGTGTAAGAATAAGATCAATGTCTAACCCCTCATCTTTAAAATATCCTTTTTCTAAAGCAACATATTGTGGTGCATAAAATATAGTATGCGCTACCTCTGCAACTTTAACTTTTGTTAATTTTGATGTATTATCATTATCCTTTGTAATAAAAGCTATTACTGTACCAAGTATAACAATTACACATGTTATTATACTTATAATTATCTTTTTCATATATCCTCCTTTTCTCATAAACATTATATTCAGTTTTTAAAATTAGGGTTACAAAAAGAAAAAAAGATAATACCATAAAAAGTATTATCTTTAATCAATATTATTTTTTTAATTTTATATCTAATGGTTTAGATTTATTACCACTTTCATCTACCGCTATATACTCTAATATTAATATATCACCATTTTCAATTGTATCTACTTTAATATTATTTCCTACTGTAAATGTTTTTGTTTTATTATCGCTTACTACAACTTCACAATTATTATCAAAAGTAGTTTTATTTATATTATCGGGATACATATTTAACTTACACTCTACAGCATTACCCTTATTTTTTAACGTTAATATTGGCGGTAAATAATCACCTGTTGCTTTTTTAGTACTAGATAGTTCATATTTATATTTTGTTTTATTATTAGTAGTTTCTTTTGATACTAAAACACATAAACTCATATCCATATCATTACCATCAGAATTCTTAATTGGTGTATCTAAATAATCATATGCCGCAATCTTTCCAACAGGTAAACAATACGGACTAGAAGTTTTAAGTCCATTATCAATTTCTGTTTGATTATTATTAACGTATATTTTTGCAGCACTTTCTATTAAAAGTTTTGTGCTATAATCGAATTTATTTTTAACTTTTGTAGATAATTTAGCAAAATTTGGATATGCAAGCATAGTAATAATTAATAATAATGTCATAACGGCAAGTAATTCTACTAATGTAAATCCCTTTTTATTTTTCATACTTATCACCCTTTTAATTAATTTTATCTGTTGGTTTTATATTAAGTGTTAAATCAGAAAACCTTCCATCTTTATGCATATAATAAGCAGCAGCTGCAATCATAGTAGCATTATCAGTACAATATCTTAATTCTGGAACAATTAATTTAACATTTTCTTTATCACATAATTCTTTTAATTTTTCTCTTATACCAGAATTTGCTGATACACCGCCTGCAACTATTACTTCTTTTACGTTATATTCTTTAACTGCTCTCATAGTTTTCTTTGTTAATATATCAACAACAACATCTTGGAATGAAGTTGCTAAATCATATACATTTACTTCATTACCTCTTTGTTTTTCATTATGAACTAAATTTATAACAGCACTTTTAATACCACTAAAACTAAAATCATAAGAATCATCATCCATTGGTACTGGTAAATTATATGTATGTTTCCCCATTTTTGCATATTTATCTAAAACTGGTCCTCCTGGATATGGAACATTCATTACTCTTGCAACTTTATCATATGTTTCACCTACTGAATCATCTAAAGTTCCACCAATTTTTTTGAATGAATAATCTTTTTCCATATATACAATTTCAGTATGTCCACCACTAATAACAAGCGCAATTAATGGAAAATTTAATGGACTTACTAATCTATTTGCGTATATATGTCCTGCGATATGATGAACTGCAATTAATGGTTTATGATATATCATCGCAAGTGTTTTAGCTGTTTCTACACCTACTATTAACGAACCTGCAAGACCTGGGCCATATGTAACCGCAATCGCATCCATATCTTCAATTTTCATACCTGATTTTGTAATAGCTTCTTCAATTACTATTGTAATATTTTCAACATGTGATCTACTTGCTATTTCAGGTACTACTCCACCAAATTTTTTATGTATATCTATTTGTGATAAAACAACTGTACTAATTTCTTCTTCACCATTTTTAACAATTGATACACTTGTTTCATCACAAGATGTTTCTATACCTAATATATAAATATCTTTCATAACTTTCACCTTACTTCTTTTAACATTAAAATCCCATCCGAATCTTTATAATAATTTTTTCTGACTGCAATTTTCTTAAAACCTAATTTTTCATACAAATTAATTGCGTTTTTATTTAACATACTTACCTCAAGTGTAATGTTATCCACAGTATAATCATTAGTAATTTCATTAATAAGTTTAGATGCTATTCCTTTATTTCTATATTCTTTGAGTACAAAAATATCAACTATTTCACATTTTTCGTACATTACATTGAATAATAGGAATGCTACTACCTTATCATTAGTAACATATGAATATATTTTTAGAAAATCTGAATCTACAAATGAATAATTTTCTTGATACTCATTAAATATATCTTTTAAAGATGATATATCTACATTTTTATTTATCATAGTTTTGCTTCTGCTTCAATTTTCTTAATATAATTTGGTTTTAATAAATGTGGATTTACCTTTTCATTATTTACATCAATATTTTTCATTATATTTAATGCATTTATACTTGCCTTTACTGTATCGTATTTTTCATATTCTTTATCTGATAACGAAATTAATAATATTTTACCATCTAATTCTTCTAATTTTTTGTACATATATTCGGTGCTTGAATATGTATCATCCATTACTCTTTTTTTATCCTTATCAAAGATTGAAAAATATAAATTTTCTTTCTTTTCTTCTATTATTGGGACATAAAAATCATATCCGTCATTATCATATATTAATTCTTCTAATGAAGAAATCATATATACAGGTATATTAAATGAAAAAGCATATGTTTTAGCAACTGCGATTGATATTCTAGTACCTGTAAATGAACCAGGTCCATTACCAACGATTATTTCATCTAATTCTTTAAAGTCTATATTATTACTTTTAAATGCCTCATCTATTGTAGGTACTAAATAACTTGAATGATCATTTTTTGTATGTAATTCCTTATCAAAAATAATATTATTATCTTTTATTAAGGATACCTTTAAAAGGTCAGAACTTGTATCGAAAAAAAGACAGATCATAGAACTGCCTCACAAAGTTCTTCATATCTTTGACCATAAGGAATTATTTTTAATAATCTTTTATTTTCGTCAATTGCAGTAAATTTAATTTCAAGTCTTTCTTCAGGTAAATATTTTTCAATCATATCTGCCCATTCAATTATTACAATACCATCTTTACCAAAATAATCTGGTAAACCAATTGATTCAACATCTTTTTCAAGTCTATATACATCCATATGATATAAAGGCATTTCACCACTATAATATTCTTTTATTATATTATAAGATGGAGATGTAATCGTTTCATCTATTTCCATAGAAGCAGCAAAACCTTTTGTAAATAAAGTCTTACCTGTTCCTAAATCTCCTTCTAAACAAATAACCATACCTGAAAACTTTTCTGCTTCAAAATTTTCAGCAAGTTCAATTGTATCTCTTTCACTCCTTGAAGTATATTTATATTCCATTTTTATCACCCAATAATATTATACAAATAATAATAATCAAATACAATAAAAAATACAAAAGTTTACAAAAATCTAAAAAAAAAACAAAAAAAAATTAGCGACGTCCTATTTTTGCTAATTACTATTTTCGGCTCTGAAGTGCTTGACTTCTGTGTTCGGGATGGGAACAGGTATTTCCACTTCGATATCGTCACTAATAAAATTTTGAGAAATTATTCTCTGAAAACATGATAATGTGGTTCCACAAATTAGTTATGGTTAAATCCTCGATCTATTAGTACTGGTCAACTCAATGTATCACTACACTTCCATCTCCAGCCTATCAACCTGATAGTCTTTCAGGGATCTTACTATTATAAAAATATGGGAAAATTCATCTTGAAGTTCGCTTCCCGCTTAGATGCTTTCAGCGGTTATCGATTCCATACATAGCTACTCTGCACTGCAACTGGCGTTACAACAGATACACCAGAGGTATGTCCATCCCGGTCCTCTCGTACTAAGGATAGCTCTTCTCAATTTTCCTGCGCCCACGACGGATAGGGACCGAACTGTCTCACGACGTTCTGAACCCAGCTCGCGTGCCATTTTAATGGGCGAACAGCCCAACCCTTGGAAGCAACTCCACCTCCAGGATATGACGAGCCGACATCGAGGTGCCAAACACCACCGTCTATGTGAACTATTGGGTGGTATCAGCCTGTTATCCCCGGGGTAACTTTTATCCGTTAAGCGACGACCATTCCATTCTGAATCGCCTGATCACTAAGTCCTGCTTTCGCACCTGCTTGACTTGTAGGTCTCGCAGTCAAGCTCCCTTTATACCTTTACGCTCTGCGAATGATTTCCAACCATTCTGAGGGAACCTTTGAACGCCTCCGTTACATTTTAGGAGGCGACCGCCCCAGTCAAACTGCCCACCAGACACTGTCCCTGAACCAGATCATGGTCCTAGGTTAGAAATTCAATAAACTAAGGGTGGTATTCCAATGATGACTCCTTTAAGGCTGGCGCCTTAATCTCATAGTCTCCCACCTATGCTCTACATAATTTACCGAATCCCAATATCAAGCTACAGTAAAGCTCCACGGGGTCTTTCCGTCCAGTCGCGGGTAACCTGCATTTTCACAGGTATTAAGATTTCACCGAGTCTATGGTTG
>ENA-ORMX01001400-ORMX01001400.1-human-gut-metagenome-genome-assembly--contig:-NODE-1400-length-15805-cov-8.074349_pt1 | contig 15805 bp, 5 predicted proteins | sample MGYA00242108_ERZ509007 | MGnify/ENA primary metagenome ERZ509007 (study PRJEB26280, sample SAMEA2338745) | human gut metagenome | biome: human gut; feature: human-associated habitat; material: faeces...
AGGTAGCAACAGAGAGTGTTACAGAAGAATATACATGTAAGTTAGAATTTAATGCCGTAGAAAGAGATACATTAGGTAGTAGTGAACCAACATATTATTATGCATTTGGAACACCAACAACATCAAGTGCAACAGATTATACAACATTAGGAAAAAATGTATTTGTAAGATTAGGAGCAAATGATTCAAAAGCAGTATGTATAAATGATAATGGATTATTTTGTATAAAACCAAATGATTATGATAACTCAGTTTTAGCATTAAAAAATTATTTTGGAGAATCGGCTTGTAGTGACTCTGGTTCTGCCTTCTATTGCCACTCTGCTGCATTCAACTGCATTGCTCGTTCGCGTGGCAGCGTGAGCTGCAATGATGACTCGACTGATGAGTACTGCGATGTAAACTCTTCCGGTACTGTTGAGTGCAGCTAGTCTTGCCTCCCTGGGTATCTAAAAATCTAAATTCTATCTTTTGATTTATCAAAAGATGCTGAGCAAAAGAAAGTTTAAATAAGATTGTAATTTGCATATCTTATTTTTTATTGTGAAAATAAAAAATTTGCCTAAATATTGCTTGAGTTAGATTCTATAATTTGGTATAATTTTGTTTATCAAAGGGGAATCTTATGGAACATTATTTTACTAATAATAGTGGTTTAAAAAGTGAATTTAGAAACGTTTATTTACATATTTTTGATGATTCTTTAGAGTTTACAAGTGATTTAGGTGTATTTTCTAAAGATAAAGTTGATTATGGTTCTAAATTATTGATTGAAACTTTTTTAAAAGAAGATATATCATATTCAAGTGTTCTTGATTTAGGGTGTGGGTATGGTGTAATTGGTTTAACAGTTTGTAAGTATAAAAATGCATCCGTTACTCTTGCAGATGTTAACAAACGGGCCCTTCATTTAACAGAGATGAATGCTAAAAAGCTCGGCTTGAAAGTGAATATTATTGAATCAAATATTTATTCTAATATAGATGAGTGTTTTGATGTGATATTAACTAATCCTCCTATTCGTGCAGGAAAGACAGTTATTACTGAATTTATTATGGGAGCGAGCAAACACTTAAATAAATCTGGTTATCTTTATATCGTAATGCGTAAAGATCAAGGTGCTAAAAGCATGATTGAAACTATGAAAAGTATATACGATGTAAATATAATTGAAAAAAGCAAAGGTTTTTATATAATTAAAGCAAAACTTATTGACAAGTAAATAATTTACTGATAAAATTTTAAATTGGTGGCGAATACTCCTTTTTGCGTGGAGAAGCTCAAAAAATTACTATAGTATTGGGGTGAAATGATGGCATACAAAGTTCAAAAATTTGGTGACCATAGAGAAAGAAGATCTTTCTCAAAAACTACTAACGCCTTGGCATTGACTGACTTGTTAGAAATTCAAAAGAAAAGTTATGATTGGTTCTTAACTGAGGGAATTGATGAAGTATTTAAAGATGTATTCCCAGTAGAATCATTCACAGGAAAGGTATCACTTGAATTTGATTCATATTCATTTGATGAACCTAGATATGGAGTAAAGGAATCTAAAGAAAGAATGGTTACTTACTCAGCACCTTTAAAGGTTCAAGCAAGAGTATTCATTCATGAAACTGGAGAAGTTAAAGAACAAGAAATCTTCTTAGGTGACATGCCAATGATGACTGATGCAGGAACATTCATTATTAATGGTGTAGAAAGAGTAATCGTATCTCAATTAGTAAGAAGTCCATCAATCTATTTCAAAAGAGAAATTGATAAAAATGGACGTCCAGTTGTTTCTGGAGAAATTATTCCAAATAAAGGTACATGGTTAGAATTTGAACTTGATGCTCGTGATGTAGTATATGTTCGTATTGATAGAACTAGAAAAGTTACTATTACAACATTATTGCGTGCTTTAGGTTTATCTAGTGATGAAGAAATTCTAGAAGTATTTGGTGAAGATAATCAATTCATTAAAAATACATTAGAAAAAGATTCAACTAAGAATACTGATGAAGCCTTAATTGAAATATATGAAAAATTACGTCCAGGAGAACCTGCAACACTTGAATCTGCAAAAAATCAAATGATTACAAGATTCTTCGATAAGTTCCGTTATGACTTAGCTAAAGTTGGACGTTATAAATTTAATAAAAAACTAAATGTCTTAGATAGACTTTTAGGAATGAAACTAGCAGAAGATATTAAAGTTGATAAACAAGTTATATGTGAAAAAGGTACAATAGTAGATAAAACAATTCTTGAAACATTAAGACCAATATTTGCCGATGGTTACAATGTAAAAGAAATTAAAATTAATGATGAACTTGATCAATATAATAAAGTTCAAACAGTAAAAGTATATGATAAAAAGAATGAAAATAGAGTAATTACTATAATTGGTAATGATCAATCAATCGATTCTAGAAGACTTACTATAAGCGATGTTTATGGTGCTGTAAGTTATTATTTAGACTTACTTGATGGATTCGGAAATGTTGATGAAATCGACCATTTAGGAAATAGACGTGTAAGACAAGTTGGTGAATTAATTCAAAATCAATTCAAAACTGGTATTGCTCGTATGGAAAGAGTTATTCGTGAAAGAATGACTACTCAAGAATTAGATCAAATTACTCCAAAAACATTGATCAATATAAGACCAGTTACAGCAGCTATGAAAGAATTCTTTGGTTCAAGTCAATTGTCAAAATTCATGGATCAAATAAATCCGATAGCTGAGTTAACAGATAAACGTCGTTTAAGTTCTTTAGGACCTGGTGGTTTATCTCGTGATAGAGCTGGAATGGATGTTCGTGACGTTAACGTATCACACTACGGAAGAATTTGTCCAATCGAATCTCCAGAAGGTGCAAACATCGGTCTTATTACATCTTTAGCAAGTTATGCTAAGATTAATGAATATGGATTTATAATGACTCCATATAGAAAAGTTGTTGATAAACATGTAACTGATGAAATAGTTTATTTAACTGCTGATGAAGAAGCAGACTATTACATCGGACAAGCAACTATTGAAATGGATGAAAATAATAATTTAACAAGTGATGAAAATGCATGTCGTTTAAATGGCGATAACGTTTATGCTAAAGCAAGTCAAATTAACTTCATTGATGTTGCCCCAAGTCAAATCGTTTCAATCACTACAAGTATTATTCCATTCTTGGATCACGATGATGCAACTCGTGCCCTAATGGGTTCAAACATGCAACGTCAAGCTGTTCCTCTACTTAGAACAGAAGCTCCTTTAATTGGAACAGGTGTTGAATATATTGCTGCAAGAGATTCAGGTTCTACAATAGTTTGTAAAGCAGATGGTGTAGTTGAATATGCTGATGCTAAAAAAATAGTTGTTAAAACTCAAAAAGATAAAGATGTATATTACTTAGCAAACTTTGAAAGAAGTAATGCTGAAAGTTGTATAAATCATTCTCCAATTGTTGTTGCTGGTGAAAAAGTACACAAAGGAGAAGTTATAGCTGATGGACCTTCAACTGATAAAGGTGAATTAGCTTTAGGTAAAAACATGGTTGTAGCATTCATGACATGTAATGGATATAACTATGAGGATGCCGTTGTATTAAATGAAAGATTAGTTAAAGATGATGTTTATACATCTCTACATATTGAACATTATGATATAGATTGTCGTGATACTAAACTTGGACCTGAAGAGATTACTCGTGATATACCAAATGTTGGTGAAGACGCAAGACGTAATCTTGATGCTGAAGGTATTATTAGAATTGGTACTGAAGTACATGAAGGAGATATTTTAGTTGGTAAAGTTACTCCAAAAGGTGTTCAAGAATTAACTTCAGAAGAAAAATTATTACATGCAATATTCGGAGAAAAAACTCGTGAGGTTAGAGATACTTCCTTAAGAGTTGCTCATGGAGCTGATGGTATTGTTCATGATGTTAAAGTATATACTAAAGAAAACAGCGATGAACTTCCTGCTGGTGTATCTAAAGTTGTAAGAATTTACATAGTTCAAAAACGTAAGATTCAAGTAGGAGATAAGATGTCTGGACGTCATGGTAATAAAGGTGTTGTTTCATTGATATTACCAGAAGAGGATATGCCTTATATGCCAGATGGAAGACCTGTAGATGTAGTATTAAATCCACAAGGTGTTCCAAGCCGTATGAACCTAGGACAAATTCTAGAATTACACTTAGGTATGGCTGCTAAGAAACTTGGCGTACATGTTGCAACTCCTGTATTCGATGGTGCAACAATTGATGAAATCTATGAAATGATGGATGAAGCTGGAATGGATCATGATGGTAAAACTGTTCTATATGATGGTAAAACTGGTGAACCATTCGAAAACAGAGTATCTGTTGGTGTCATGTATATGATTAAACTTCACCACATGGTAGATGATAAACTTCATGCTCGTTCAACTGGACCATACAGTTTAGTTACTCAACAACCTTTAGGTGGTAAAGCTCAATTTGGTGGTCAAAGATTTGGAGAAATGGAAGTTTGGGCACTATATGCATATGGTGCAAGTCATGTTCTACAAGAAATTATGACAGTTAAATCAGATGATGTAACTGGACGTGTTAAAGTATATGAAGCTTTAGTTAAAGGTAAACCAATTTCAACTGCTGGTGTTCCAGAAAGTTTCAGAGTATTAATTAAAGAGTTCCAAGCTCTAGGATTAAATATTGAAATGATTGATTATGATGATAAAGTTCATGATCTAAGAGAACTTGAAGCAGATGAAGATGATGGAGATGCATTAACTATTGATGAAATAGATATCAATACTGGAGAAGTAAAAGGAAAACCTGTTGAAGAAGAAACTCCAGTAGAAGAAGAAAAAGACGAATTTGATAATGAAGAAGAGGAATTCGAAGACGAACCAAGCATTGATGATATAATGGCTTTGGAAAATGGTTTTGAAGGAGGGGAAGAATAATGTTAGAAGTTAACAACATTAAAGGTATAAGAATTAGTATTGCTAGCCCTGAGAAAATAAGAGAATGGTCTTATGGTGAAGTAAAAAAACCAGAAACTATCAACTATCGTACTTTAAAACCAGAAAGAGATGGACTATTCTGTGAAAAAATCTTTGGACCAAGTAAAGATTATGAATGTTCATGTGGTAAATATAAGAGATTAAGATATAAAAATGTAATATGTGATAGATGTGGAGTAGAAGTTACTAAGTCTAAAGTACGTCGTGAACGTATGGGACATATAGAACTTGCTTCTCCTTGCTCTCATATTTGGTTCTTTAAAGGTGTACCTTCAAAAATGGGTCTTGTTCTAGATATGTCTCCAAGAGAACTAGAAGAAGTATTATATTTCGTAAGTTATGTAGTAATTGACCCAGGAAACGCTCCACTTGCAAAGAAACAAACTTTATCTGATAAAGAATATCGTGCTTACTATGAAAAATATGGAAATGGTTTTGAAGTAGGTATGGGTGCTGAAGCTATCAAAAAACTTTTACAAGAAGTAGATGTTGATAAAGAAGTAGAAGCATTAAAAGAAGAATTAAATGGTGCTACAGGACAAAAGAGAATTCGTTTAGGTAAACGTCTTGATTGTTTAGTTGCATTCCAAGAAAGTGGTAATAAACCTGAATGGATGATATTAGATGCTATTCCAGTTATTCCACCAGATTTAAGACCAATGATTCAACTTGATGGTGGTAGATTTGCTACATCTGATTTAAATGATTTATATAGAAGAATTATTAATAGAAATAATCGTTTGAAAAAATTACTTGAATTAGGTGCTCCATCAATAATCGTTCAAAATGAAAAACGTATGTTACAAGAAGCAGTAGATACATTGTTTGATAATGGTAGACGTGGTAGAAGTGTTACAGCTGCATCAAGTCGTCCATTAAAATCATTATCTAGTATGCTTAAAGGTAAACAAGGACGTTTCCGTCAAAACTTATTAGGTAAACGTGTTGACTACTCAGGTCGTTCAGTTATCGTTGTTGGACCAAGCTTGAAGATGTATCAATGTGGTATACCTAAAGAAATGGCTCTTGAATTATTTAAACCTCATGTTATTAATGGTTTAGTTAATGCAGGACTTGCTCACAATATTAAAGGTGCTAAAAAATTAATTGATAATAGAGATGATTGCGTTTGGGATATCGTTGAAGATGTTATTACAGAACATCCAGTAATGTTAAACCGTGCACCAACTCTACATAGATTAGGTATTCAAGCATTTGAACCTAAACTAGTTGGTGGTAAGGCTATTCGTCTACATCCACTTGTATGTACAGCATTCAATGCTGACTTCGATGGAGACCAAATGGCAGTACACGTTCCACTTTCAGAAGAAGCTAAAGCTGAAGCTAGAATTCTTATGTTAGGTGCAAACAATATCTTAAAACCATCTGATGGTAAACCAATCGTTACACCAGGACAAGATATGGTTTTAGGTAACTATTATTTAACAATGGAAAAAGCTGGAGAAGAGCATGAAGGTAAAGTATATAAAAATGAAGACGAAGCTTTAATGGCTTATGAAAGAAAAGAAATTACTTTACATACAAGAATTGCTATTCCAGTAAGAAGCTTTAAATATAAATTATTCTTAGATGATGTTCAAGATAAATATTTAGTAACTACTGTAGGTAAGATTAAATTTAACCAAATTTTACCAGATACTTTCCAATATTTAGCTGAACCAAGTAAAGAAAATATTGAAGGAATTACTCCAATGAAATATTTCTTAGATCAAGGAGTAAATATTCCTGAAGAGATAAGTAAAATGCCTCTTTCTCAACCATTTGGTAAGAAAGATTTACAAAAGATTATTGCTCAAGTATTTAAACGTTATAAAACAACTGAAACATCAATAATGCTTGATAAATTAAAAGACTTAGGATTTAAGTTCTCAACTATAGCAGGTATTACATTCTCAATGTCAGATATCGTTGTATCTGCTCATAAACAAGAATACTTAAAAGAAGGTCATGATAAAGTTGAACAAATCAACAAACAATATAAACGTGGTTTAATAACTGATGAAGAAAGACATAATTCGGTATGTGATGTATGGAATGGTGTACAAGATAAGGTTCACGGTGAACTTGCAAGTATTGCCAAAGAACAAATTGATAACCCAATATTCATGATGATGAACTCTGGTGCCCGTGGATCTGTTGGACAATTCGGTCAAATGGCAGGAATGTCAGGATTAATGGCTAAACCAGATGGAACAGTTTCCGAAGTTCCAATAACTTCATCACTTGTTGAAGGACGTAAAGTTAATGAGTTCTTCTTAAATACACATGGTGCTCGTAAAGGATCTGCCGATACAGCATTACGTACTGCCGATTCAGGTTACTTAACAAGAAGACTTGTAGATGTTGCTCAAGATATAATTGTAAAAGAAGCAGATTGTGGATGTTTATCTGGTTTAGTTGTATCTGATTTAGTTGACGATAAAGACGGATCAGTAATTGAAGGTTTAGTTGATCGTATAACTGGAAGATATACTGCTAAAAAGGTAATTAATCCTGAAACAAAAGAAACAATCGTTGATAAAAACGAACTTATTACTGAATCAATTGCTGCTAAGATTGTTAAGGCAGGAATTAAAGAAGTTGAAATTCGTAGTGCTTTAACATGTACAGCTGAAAATGGTGTATGTCAAAAATGTTATGGTGTTAACTTAGCTACTGGTAACTTAGTTGAAACTGGTGAAGCTGTAGGTATCATGGCTGCTCAATCAATTGGTGAACCTGGTACTCAGTTAACAATGCGTACATTCCACTCAGGTGGTGCTGCCCATGGTGGAGATGCCGATATTACTCAAGGTCTTCCAAGAGTAGAAGAGTTATTTGAAGCTCGTAATCCAAAAGGTAAAGCTACTATAGCTGAAATCAATGGTAAGGTTACAAATATAGAAGACTCTAATGGAAAATGGAAAGTTACAGTTACTAACGATGTTGAGTCTAGAGAACATACAACAACTTATGAAGCTAAATTAGTTGTAGAAGTTGGTAGTGAAGTTGTTGCTGGACAAATGCTTACTCAAGGAGCTATTAGTCCAAAAGAATTACTTGCTGTAACTGACCCAATTACAACTCAAAACTATATCTTAAAAGAAATTTTAAAAGTATATAAATCTCAAGGTGTTGATATCTCTGATAAACACGTTGAAATTATTGCAAGTAGAATGATTAATAAGATGAGAGTAGTTGATGAAGGAGATTCTGATTTAGTTGCAGGATTAACTGTATCAATGAAAGAATTTGCTGATAGAAATAAACCAGTTATCTTATCTGGTGGTGTACCAGCTACTGGTAGACCAGTAATCTTAGGTATAACTAAGAGTGCTCTTGAAACTGATTCATTCTTATCTGCTGCATCATTCCAAGAAACTACAAGAGTATTAACAGACGCTGCTATAAAAGGTAAAGTTGATTACTTAAAGGGATTAAAAGAAAATGTTATCCTTGGTAAACTTATCCCAGCAGGAACTGGTGCTAAACAATATTCAGATATTGAAATTCAACTTGAAAAAGATTTCTTATCTGATGATGCTAGCGAAGTATTAGAAGATCAATTCTTAGATGATGATACTGATAATATCAAAGAAGAGTTAGTTGTTGTTGATGAAGAAACTAACGAAGAAGAAGCTGAATAGTTTCTTCTTTTTTCTTGCAAAATAAAAACATATGTAGTAATATGTATTTAGAGATGCAATATTGCATACAATAAAAAAGGGAACATTCAGTAAAGCTAAGCTGAATGTCTACCCAAAATATGGTTTGACACTTATCTTTGCAGATGAGTGTCGTTTTTATTTATAAGTGATACTACTTCAAAGCAATGAAGAGTAAGGCTATTAATAAGTTGATAATAATGATTAAGCTTAAAATTAAAAAATCTTTCTTTCCCATATATATCAAGAACCTCCTCTCTATAAAGATTAGAGGCAGACACTCAACAACTGATGTTCCTAAACCTAATTGTAGCAGTATAATGCAACAAAATCAAGATAAAAAATACAAATGTTCGATTTTGAAAATCTGCAATATTTCTTTTTTTCTTGTTTTAAAGCGATATCGGTAGTATTATTAATTTAGCTATCAATGTTGCATAAAATAAATAGGGGACATTTGGCTTTTTTATGTTGATTGTCACTGTGGAATTGGAGGACACACTCTATGTTAGATTGTCTATTTTTTATTGCTAGTACCAATAATTTGATAGCGATGCGTTTAAGGAACTTTATAACAAAGTTCCTTTTTTGTTATTAAGTTTTTCTTTGCATAAAAAATACTATTAAAAAGTTTATAAATCGGTTTAGTTTTAATGATATTTATTGTATAATAATTCATATAGGTAGGATGTGGCTTCATGGATGAAAAACTAATAAACTTTTTTAAATTAATCAATTATAATGATGTACTTGCATTTGAAAATGCTAAGTTTAAAGAAATGGCAATAAGGGATAATGGAACAACATGGATTATTAGAATTAATGCAAAAGAACTTATTCCTGTAAAATCAATGATGAATTTGATTACTTTATGTAAGGATGGAATAAATGATGTTAAATCTATTGTTATCGAGATGAATTATGAGGTGTTACCAAGTCAATTAATTCTTGAGTATTTCTTATATTTTTTAGATGAGGTAATAAACAATTACCCAAGTTTGAGTGGAATAAATAAAGATTCCATTGATATTGATGATGATATTATTTTAATAGAAGTTACAAGCAAAAGTGAAGAGGCAACTTTAAAAAAAGAAGTGAAGAAAATTTTAAATCGTATGGATACTCTTGGTATACATGGAATAGATGCTTCTTTTAAAATAAATGAAGAAGAGAAAAAAAATATTAAAGAAAAAATAGAAGCTGCTAAAGAAAATGTTGTTATTCCAACAAAAGTGGTTGTTGAAGATAAACCAAAATGGACACCTAAGAAAAAAGTTGAATATCAAAGAGAAGGTATTGTTTCTATTGCTTCAATTGAAAAAGAAGAAAATGCTGTAAATTTGGAAGCTTACATTTTTTCTGCAGACTTCAGTGTTTTAAAGAAAAAAGATGGTAATCCATTATATTTAGTAACTTTGAAAATAAGTGATAATACATCAAGTATACTTGCTAAAACTTTTGCAAGTGACGAAGAAGAGTTTAATAAATATGGAAAAGAATTAAAATCTGGTAAATGGTATCATTTTATTGGTCAAGTTAGAGATGATTCTTTTGCACATGATTTGGTTTTTCAATTTAGAAGTTATGAAGAAATTGATGATCCTACTATTAAGCGAAAAGATGAAGAAATTGAAAAAAGATGTGAACTTCATGCACATACAATGATGAGTCAAATGGATGGTGTTTGTGATGAAGTTGCTCTAGTGAAGCGTGCAATGGAATATGGTCATAAAGGTATTGCTATAACCGATCATGATTGCTGTCAATCATTTCCACATGTGTTTGATACAGTTACAAAATTTAATAAAGGAAGAAAAAAAGACCTTGATGCTAAGATTAAAGAAAATGAAGAAACCCTTGAAAATATTAAAAGTTCAGGAAATCAAGAAGGAATAGAAGAGTTAGAAAAGTATATTGAAAGTTTAAAAGAAGAAAAGAAAAATTTTGTTCCATTTAAAGCTGGATATGGTGTTGAACTTGAGATGACTGAAAGCAAACTTAACGTTGTTTTCAATCCAAATGATGAACTAATTGAAGATAATACTTTTGTTATATTCGATACAGAAACAACAGGTTTTAACCCTGGTTTAAGTGATTCTATGATTGAAATTGGTGCAGTAAAACTTAAAAATGGTGAAGTTGTTGATAGATTTGATGAACTTATTAATCCTGGACGTCATATAGATGAATCAATTACAAGAGTTACTAATATAAGTGATGATGACGTTAAAGATGCTGATAATGAAGAAAATGTCATAAAACGTTTTAAAGAATGGATTGGTTCTTTGCCTTTAGTAGCCCACAATGCTAGATTCGATAAAAACATGTTAGATATGGCATATTATAAATATAATTTAGGAAAATTAGAAAATCCAATTATTGATACTTTAATGTTATCGAGAGTAGTAAACCGTGAACTTAAAAAACACAGTTTAAAAGCTTTAGGTAAATTTTATGGTATTGATACTGGTGAGGCGGAAGATGAAGAACAAAGTGATACAGCTCTTCCATCTGGAAGTTTTAAATTTGATGATGAAGATGGAGAAAAGATTGAAGATGTTTTAGTTGATTCTGAATCTATTTTGAAAGTTCAAAGCGAAGAATATTTGGATAATGATATTACAACGGAAAGTAAAGTAACTAAGGTTAGAAATACTTATTATCTTCCAACAATTTATAAGAAGAGTAAAACGGAAAAGTGTGAAATTGAAGTTAAATTTAAGGATGGAAGTGTAATAAAACGTGATTTTACCCTTCATCCAGCAGAAAATGCTTGTGTTATAAATTATGCAAGTACTTTTGGTGAAAAAGAAATACCGGTAACTATCTATGTTGGACAACACCATGGTGCAGATGTCGACTCAGAAAATACTGGATATATATTTAATAAGATGTTAAAACAAATTGAAGGTTTAACTAAAATATCTGAATTAAATGATCTTTATAAACTTGAAGATGTTGCTTTTAGAAATGATCATAAGAAACTTGGTAATATTGCTGAATTATGTTCATATAAAAACTATGTAATTCCGGCTGAAGAGGATAAAACATATGAAGATAAAGATTATCCTTTCTTGAAATATGATAATAAGAATTATGTATGGAAATTCCCTTGGTGTAAAGATGATTTCTTGCAAATGTATGAAAATATTCCTGGTAAAACATTTACAGAAAATCTTGCTAATATTTATGATTTTACAAAGCACGTTACTTTCATTGCTAAAAATAAAGTTGGTTTAAAAAATATGTTTAAACTTATCAGTTTTGCTAATACGAATTTTATTGAAAGAAATGCTAAAATACCAAGAAAACTAATAAATGAGTATCGTGAAGGAATTTTAGTTGGTTCGGCTTGTTTAAATGGTGAAATTTTTAATCTTGCTTTAACAAGATGCGAAGAAGATTTAATTGAAGCAATGAAATTCTATGATTATATTGAAATTCAACCAATTGATAACTATAAACACTTGCTTAAAAATCATGATATATCTAATATGGATGATTTAAAACTTGCAATAAGAAAAATTATTAAATGCGCTAAAAGTATTGGAAAAATGATTGTTGCAACATCTGATGTACATAATATTGATCCACAAGATTTAATCAGTAGAGAAATAATTGTTAATCAAAATGTGCCGGGAAAAGGAAGACATCCGTTAGCTAGATATTTAAAAGGCGATTATAAAGTTAATGTTAATAAAGAAAACATTGAACATGCTATAAAACAAGCACATGATAAAGGACATGATTTGACAAGCGTAGATATAAAAGTTTTAAAATATATTTATGCACTAACCAATGTAAAAAATGTGGAAATTACTTCTAATAATTTGGCTTTAGTTTATGCGATTGACAAAAATAATCAAGATGAGGCTGCTGCTAAAACAAGTTTTGAAGAAAAGAAGTATATGATAGATTCTTCTTTAAGAAAATTACAAATAGCTGGTTTAGTGAGCGTTAATTATGTTAATGGAACTTATTCACTTTTATGCAAATATACTAAAAGTGAAATTCCTAAAATGGGACATATTCCTAATCAATTCTTTAGAACTACAAGAGAGATGTTAGATGAATTTGCATGGTTAAATGATCGAGATTTAATTCATGAAATAGTTATTGAGAATCCAAATAAAATAATTGATATGTTAGAAGAGATTGAAGTAGTAGTTTATCCTGATAAACCATATTCTCCAATAATTGAACATTCTCAAGAAACATGTCGTGATCTTGTATTTGATAAAGCTCATAGTATGTATGGAGATCCACTTCCTGCTAATATTGAGGAGCGTATTGCTCAAGAATTCTATGGAGATAAAATTAATGTATTAGTTCAAGAAAAAATTGATATTGAACATCCGGAAATGAGTGAAGAAGAGAAAAAGGCGATATTTACTCCAACACTTCATGATGTAATAATGAGTGGATATGATGGAGTAGTTAATTTAAAAAAAGAACAAGTTAAAAGACTTAGTGATAAAGAATTAACTGATGAAGAGGCTATAGAAGAAGCAAAAGCTCAGCTAACAGGAATTATTGGTGGAGGATTTGACGTTATTTATTTGATAGCTCAAAAACTTGTTAAACACTCAAATGATGATGGATATTTAGTTGGTTCTCGTGGTTCAGTTGGTTCTTCATTTGTTGCCAGTATGATGGGTATTACAGAATGTAATGGTCTTCCAGCACATTATTATTGTCCAAATTGTCAATATAGTGAATTTAATGATAAAGAAGGTCGTCCTTATTCTGAAAATTATCCAAGTGGATTTGATTTACCTGAAACTAATTGCCCAAAATGTGGAACTCAAATGATTCACCAAGGAAATGACATGCCATTTGCAACATTCTTAGGATTTGCTGGAGAAAAAGTTCCTGATATAGACCTTAACTTCTCGGGAGATAATCAAGCAAGTGCCCATGAATATACTAAAGTTTTATTTGGTACTGATAATGTTTATCGTGCCGGAACTATTGGTACGGTTGCTGATAAAACCGCTTTTGGTTATGTTCAAGGTTATTATGAAGACGAAATGTATAATGAGTTAAGTATTGAATGTGCATGTTTCGGTCTTTCAGTAACAAGTAAAGATGAACTTAGGAAAAAGGGCTTGGTTAAGTCATTTATCCGTATACCAGAGATTGAAAGAATGGCAGTAGGATGTACGGGAGTTAAAAGAACAACTGGTCAACATCCAGGTGGAATCGTAGTTGTTCCAGGATATAAAGACATTTGGGATTTTACACCATTTCAATACCCAGCTGATGATCCAACAGTTGCTTGGAGAACTACACACTTTGATTATCATGCGATTGATGCTGACCTTTTAAAACTTGATATACTTGGACACGATGATCCGACTGTATTAAAAATGTTACAAGATCTTTCAGGTATTGATGTCACTAAAATCGATTTAGGTGATCGTGATACTATGAAAATTTTTACTGGTCCAGAAGTTTTAGGAGTAGAAAAAACTCGTCTTAGAGGTTTAACAAGTAAAGATGGAGTTAAATATTGTCCAACAGGAACTCTTGGAGTACCTGAATTTGGAACATCTTTCTTACTTGGAATGCTAGAAGAAACAAAACCAACAACATTTGCTGAACTTATTAAGATATCTGGTCTTTCACATGGTACTGATGTATGGTTAGGCAATGCAAGAGATTTGTGTACACCGGATGAAAACGGAAATATCCAAGTTCCATTTAAAAATGTTATAGGATGTCGTGATGATATCATGGTTAACTTGATTCAATGGGGAGTTCCAGCAGGAAAAGCCTTCAAAATAATGGAATTTGTTCGTAAAGGAAAGCCAAGTAAAGATCCTGCAACTTGGTCAGAACATGCGGCTTTTTTAAGAGAATATAATATTCCGGAATGGTATATTGAATCATGTAGGAAAATAAAATACATGTTCCCAAAGGCACATGCTACAGCCTACGTTACAAGTGCATTTAGAATTGCTTGGTTTAAAGTTCATCATCCAATTTGGTATTATTGTGCATACCTTTCTATAAGGAGAGATGCATTTGATATTGCCTCAATGATTAGAGGAGAAAATGCGATAAGAGAGAAAATTGATGAAATCGATGCTAAAGGAAATTTAGCAAGTAACAAAGAAACTGATACGCGTGATACTTTGTGTATCTGCCTTGAAGCAGCAGCAAGAGGCATATACTTTAAAAATATTGATATTGAAAAAAGTGATGCTAAAAAGTTTGTGATTACGGAAGATGGAAAAGGTTTAATTATTCCTTTCTGTGCATTAGATGGACTTGGAGAAAACGTTGCCAAAGAAATAATTAAAGCAAGAGAAGACGCTCCATTTATTTCCCAAGAAGATTTACAAAAACGCGGAAAAGTAAATGGTTCTTCAATAGAAAAGCTTAAAGCTTTAGGATGTTTAGATGGCTTAAGTGAGTCTAATCAATTATCGTTATTTTAAAAGGAATTAGCTTATAACTAATTCCTTTTCTTTTTCATTTTCAGTATTAATGGTTTCTATTTTGCTAGTTAATCCTAGTATATAGTCTGCGGAGATATTATAAAATTGACATAACTTTATCAAATATGTAACGGGCATAACATTGATACCTTTTTCATATCTAGCATATTGTTGTTATTTTATTCCTAAATAAGCAGCAATCTCTTTTTGAGTTATATTTTTAATGTCTCTTAACCACTTCATTCTGTCTGTATAATACATAATAATTCACCTACAATATAATTAGCAAATTAAATAAAATAAAAGTTCAAAATTGAACACATATGTTGTATAAAAATGAATATTAAGCTATAATTATTATAGTATGCACACACCACTATAATAAAATTCATTTTTAATTTTGTCATTATTGTTAAATTATTATACTTTGATAAAATAAACAAAAAAATTTTTACAGATAAATTGCATAACTTTTTTAAAACAACTTGAAAATCGGGGGGGGTATTATAAAATAGAAATAGAAAGATAGATGATGCAAAATGAAGAAAACGACAATAATTTTGATAACGGTTTTATTTATGGTAATAGGATATGCAGCATATAATACAACAATAAATATATATGGAAATGGAAAGTTAGTAGAAAACCTAAGTGATTTTAAAGTATATCTATCTAATCTAAAAGTAAATGGAAAA
>ENA-ORMX01001402-ORMX01001402.1-human-gut-metagenome-genome-assembly--contig:-NODE-1402-length-15804-cov-18.905518_pt1 | contig 15804 bp, 14 predicted proteins | sample MGYA00242108_ERZ509007 | MGnify/ENA primary metagenome ERZ509007 (study PRJEB26280, sample SAMEA2338745) | human gut metagenome | biome: human gut; feature: human-associated habitat; material: faeces...
AAGGACTTCGGGCAGGGTTTTTATTCTCTTTGGAGTTTTAGCGGACAGCAATAATCCTAAATATATTATCGCCGCCGTGTCGCACCCTACGTGGGTGCGTGGATTGAAACACCGCAGGCATTGAGCAGTATCTGCGCAGCATTGTCGCACCCTACGTGGGTGCGTGGATTGAAACTAAGTTGGTAATCACCATTCAAAAAGCCAAGGATGGTCGCACCCTACGTGGGTGCGTGGATTGAAACAGTTCCGCTTCCGACGCATCGGATAGGTCAAGCCAGTCGCACCCTACGTGGGTGCGTGGATTGAAACTGTTAATATCCTTGCAGCCAACGGAAGCTGAATAGTCGCACCCTACGTGGGTGCGTGGATTGAAACGAGTATTCAAGGTTTGTCTGAACAATATCATTTTTGTCGCACCCTACGTGGGTGCGTGGATTGAAACGGTTTATTCATTGCGCTTTTCTGCGTGTTGCTCGGTCGCACCCTACGTGGGTGCGTGGATTGAAACTCGATGTCCTGCTCCAGCTCGGCATCCGGCTTTGTCGCACCCTACGTGGGTGCGTGGATTGAAACATCGAGCGAACTGTCAACACGGGCACACACGTCAGTCGCACCCTACGTGGGTGCGTGGATTGAAACAATTCCAACAGATTCTATATTATTGCTCCTATCGTCGCACCCTACGTGGGTGCGTGGATTGAAACTTGCCATATTCGGAGCAGATAAAATGGCGAAAGTCGCACCCTACGTGGGTGCGTGGATTGAAACTCGAACTCTGCCCAGTCGCACACCTCGGCAAACAGTCGCACCCTACGTGGGTGCGTGGATTGAAACTAAAGACGGCGTGGTAGCGCCTAAGGGTTACAGTCGCACCCTACGTGGGTGCGTGGATTGAAACTACATCTTTAATTGTGTCGTAGCATATATCTGAGTCGCACCCTACGTGGGTGCGTGGATTGAAACTTGTTGCACGCAACTACTCAATGTCAGAAGCTCTGTCGCACCCTACGTGGGTGCGTGGATTGAAACTATATCATGCGGAGAAAGCATAACATTATCAACGTCGCACCCTACGTGGGTGCGTGGATTGAAACTTTACCAACAGTGAGGAAATGAAAAATATCCTCGGTCGCACCCTACGTGGGTGCGTGGATTGAAACTCACCGACGAGGATACAGCCCTCCGTGTCCTTCGTCGCACCCTACGTGGGTGCGTGGATTGAAACATTTTACATTTAATTGTACCTTTATGGAATTGAAATTTTCGAAGGGATTCGGCATGTAGTCCGAAAAGTCTGCTTAATTGTTTTTTTATAAAGTTGAAATAATGGTAAACAACATCCTTGTAAAAGTAAAAGAGTAAAAATCGGACACAAAAAAGACGTGAGTCAAAGCCAAAAGACTTGGCAAATTGAATAGCTAACGCTGCAACTCGTAGGAGAAAGTTTTGAATCCCTCAGCACCAAGTCTGATAGTAATAATTAGCACTGCAGCTTGCTGCGGCGGCAGGATACCGCCGCTACGGCTAATTGATTGTTTTCGCTGCCACCGAATCAGCTTAAACCGACAATATCGCTGTAAAATGAACACGAATAACCCGAATTTTGCGAATGTAGCATTTTATATATTCGTGTTATTCGTGTTCGTTAAAAATTAATTTGTGTTGTTGCTTGCTGCGGCGGCAGGATACCGCCGCTACGGTTAGTCGATTGTTTCCGCCGCCACCGAATCTGTTTAATCCGATAATTGCGCAGCAAGCCGAATCTGCTTTGTTAGCAGCATCAGTTTTTCACGCGCTTCACGCCGTCAACGATGTAGATGCCGGCGGGCAGGTCGTTCCATTGCTGGGTCAGCTTTACGCCGTTAAGGTTGTAGATGCCTTGCTTGCGGGCGGGCACGTCGGCTGTCACGGTGCCGATGCTGTTGGTGATAGGCTCGATCACAACCTTCGACTTAAGCAACTCGCCATTCAGGACTACCGCCTTTTGGTCGGCATCGAACTCCGCGCCGACGGGCTGTGTGATGGCGCAGTTGTCGAGGATGAGGTCGCTGATGAGTGAGATAGATCCGCTGCCGGTGCCTTCTGCCTCTACGTAAGAGTTGCGCACGGTGAGCACCTCGCTCTTTGCTCCAATATAACCTGCTATGCCATAGCCACCCTTAACAAACAGACTGGTGTTGTCGATGGTTACGGAAGCGCTCTCCATGTCGAGACCGCAGAATCGCTTGCTCGTGAGATGGAGCGAACCGTCGCCGGTGATGGTAGACGTCTGATTCAATACCATGCTTGCCAGGTCGGCTGTAACGGTGTTATTGCCAATCAGCTTGACGGTGAAGTCGGAGACAGTCTTGTTCACAATGCCCGTTCCGTCGGTAGAGTTTCTTTCGATGGTGGCGTTGTCGAGAGTGAGGGTTTTTGTATTGGGGTCGTAAGAGGCGCTGCCGCTCACTCCGTATATGCTTGTGAGGTCTTTGTAGTTGAGTGTTGTCACCGGCTTGTCGGCGATATAGATGCCATAGCTGTTGGGTTCAATCACAACTTTGGAGGTTACGGTTTCTCCGTTCACAGCCACCGACTTAGTATCGGCGTTGTATGCCGCCTTGGACGGAATGTCGATGTAGCATCCCTCAAGCTTCAGACCGGCGATGTCGCAGATAGAGCCTGTGGGGCCCGTAGCTTCCACGTGAGAGTTGCGTATGGTGAGCACCTCTTCTGCCTCGTTGTAGCTTGCAGATATGCCCCACTTGCCCTCTGCCTCCAACCAGCAATTGTTGATCTCGAGAGGACAACCACCGAAGAGCAAGGCGCACAGGTCGCTCTTTACGCTGAGCTTTGCACCGCCGTCGCCCAGAATAACTGTCGACTCGCGCGTGTATATGCCAGCCGAGTTGGTAACATTAATGGTGTTTGTGCCGATCAACTCTATCAAAAGGTTGTCGCAGGTTTCGTTCAAGATGGCATTACAGTCATTTGCCTCAATAGTGGCATTGTCGAGTGTGAGGGTTCTTGTGTTCGGGTCGAAATACACCTTGCCGCTCACTCCGTTAATCTCGGTGAGGTCGAGATAGTTGTCGCTCGTCACATCTACGCCGGCTACCTTGAAGCCGTATTTTTCTTGCGCCATCACGAATGCTGACGACATCATCATTACTATAAGCACGAGGAATATGCGCATGCTTACTTGTCGGGTTGAGTTGTTGTGTTTCATAATTGTTTAGTTTTTGCCTGGGTAGCCGAAACATACCCAGAGGTTTGTAAATGTTAATTAGAATATTGATTCTGGTGCAAAATTAACTCAGAAAACGTGAAGCGCGTTGTATATTCCTTACAAAAAATAGCCAATAACTATCATTCTGGTGCTCGAGGTGTTAAAGAACTTTAAACGGGCGAGTAGAAGAGCGTAAAAAGTTCGCGAACTGACAAAACGCGAGTGCGTCCAGCGATAGAAGCGTTTGGATGGAATAGTGCAGCGAGTTAGTGAAACAAAGACGCTTTATCGTTGAAAACTTTTCGTTGCACGGGATATTATTCGTATATTTGCAGCCTATTCGAGGTTTCACCTTTTAAAATGTAAATAATTCAATATCTCCTATTAATGTCAAAAAGATTTCTAACACTCGCTGCAGTGTTTATGCTTGCAGCCTCTGCTTTTGCCGTTCCGGCGAAGCGTGTGAAGCGTCAGGTGCAGCAGCCTGACGGCTCCGTGCTCACTGTGATGTTGCGCGGCGACGAGAATTTCCATTACACAAGTACCGAAGACGGTCAGCCGCTGGTGCAGCGTGCCGACGGTGCCTACTGCTATGCTACGCTCGACGCTGGCGGCATGCTGACAGCCTCTGCGCAGGTGGCTCACAACGAGGGCAGCCGTGGCGCGGCAGAGCAGGCGTTCCTAAGCTACTACTCGACAGAGTCGCAGAAAGTGCGCTCGCTCGGCATGGAGCGTGCGAAGCAGCGCAACGCCCATCGCATAGCGCGCCTTGCGAAGCGCAACACGATGGACGCGGCAGGCAAGCCGATGATGCGCGAGATAATGGCTGGCGCTACCGGCGGCGAGGGCATCGGCGTAACGGGCAAACGCAAGGGTCTGGTGATTCTTGTGAACTTTAAGGACAAGAAGATGCAGGCGAAGCACTCGCTGGAGGAGTGGAAGAACTATTTCAATAAGGAGGGCTACAATAACTATGGCAACAACGGATCGGTGCACGACTACTTCTACAAGCAGAGCTACGGCAAGTTCGACCTTGAGTTTGACGTTGTGGGACCGGTGACGGTTTCTAAGAATATGGAATCTTACGGCGCCAACGACGTATACGGCAACGATGTCGATCCGGCGGGCATGATTAAGGAGGCTTGCGAGCTGGCTTACGCTCAGGAGAAGCTCGATATGACGCAGTATGACTGGGACGGCGACGGCGCTGCCGACCAGGTTTACGTTATCTATGCCGGCTACGGCGAGGCTTCGGGCGCATCGGCTAACACCATCTGGCCGCACGAGTGGGATCTGGAGTCGGGAGGTTATAGTCTGCATCTTGGCGGCGTGCGCATCAACACCTACGCTTGCTCGTCGGAGCTGAACGGCGCTTCGGGCACGTACATCAGCGGTATCGGCACCGCCTGCCACGAGTTCAGCCACTGTATGGGCATACCCGATATGTACGACACGCAGAACGGTGGCTGCTTCGGCATGGACGCTTGGGACCTGATGGACTACGGATCGTACGGCGGCGACGGCTATGCGCCGGTGGGCTACAACACGTACGAGAAGTGGGTGAGCGGATGGCTCGAGCCTACTATCCTCAGCGAGCCGTGCTACGTGAAGGACATGAAGCCGCTGGACGAGGCAGAGGAGTCGTACGTGGTGTTCAACGAGAAGAACAAGAACGAGTATTACATCTTCGAGAACCGCCAGCTGCAGGGCACGGACAAGGCGCTGCCCAACCACGGTATGCTCGTGATTCACATGGACTATAACCAGAAGGTGTGGGAGAGCAACGCTGTGAACAATGCGTACAACCACCAGCGCTTCACGGTTGTGCCGGCTGACAACAAGCTGACGTCGGAGACCGTGACGGGCGACACATGGCCTGGCACAACACGTTCTACGGAGCTGACTGACACATCGAAGCCTGCTGCTACGCTCTTCAACGCTAACAGCGACGGACGCAAGTTCTTGGGTAAGCCGGTGACGGAGATTGCTGAGAAGAACGGCAAGATCTCGTTCACGTTCATGGGCGGACTCTCGCTCTCAGCGCCGCAGCCGAAGCTGGTAGACATGGCGGAGACTTCATTCACGGGTGGCTGGAACGCCGTGGAGAATGCGGAGAGCTACACCATAGAGCTGCGCGAGAAGAGCGCTCAAGGTTCTGCTGACGAGGCGCTTATGCTGAGCGAGGATCTGAGCACATGGGGCGCTAACCTCACAGCCGACGGCACAATCGACATTTCGGGTGCGCTTGACAGCAAGATGCAAAACGTAGGCTGGACGGGCGAGAAGGTGTTCGAGTGTCCGGGCTGCGCAAAGCTCGGTTCGTCGAAGAAGCAGGGCAACCTCACTTCGCCGCTCATCACCGACCACTCGGCTACGAGCGTTACGGTAAGATTCTCGGCGAGCGCTTATGGCAGCGATGCTGCTGAGGCTACGGTGTCGCTGCTCGACAAGGACGACAGTGTTATCTCGGAGGAGACGGTAGGCGTGGACGGCACGCTGACAACCGTGGTGCTGGCGAACGCTAACATGGACGACTATAAGGTGAAGGTGCAGCCGAAGAAGCGTGGCTACGTCTTCTCTATTGGCATCTACGACGGCGACTTCTCGGCTGAGGACTTCCAAAGCATGGGCGTGGCTGAGAAGGCTGTGATGAAGGCTTCGGCGCAGCGCTTCTCAGACATCAAGTCGACATCTTATAAGTTTGAGGGTCTGAACGCTGGGGCTACATACCAGTGGCGTGTGTGTGCTGTTGCTGGTAACGTGCTTTCTAAGTGGAGCGACTGGCAGACTGTAGACCTCAGCGCTTGGAGCACTATCGGCGATGTGACAGATGACGCAACGCAGATGGCTGCGGACGATGTGGTGAAGGTGTTCTCTTCGGTAGGCACACAGCTCGGCACGATGACATACGGCGAGTTCTGCGGCAAGAATATGCCGAAGGGCGTGTATGTAGTGAAGGGCGAGAAGGGTGCGCTGAAGGTTGCGAAGTAAAGATTTATTAGTAGCGGAAACTTTCCGCTACGGATAACAAAAAATGCTGCCTGGCAAACTTGCCGGGCAGCATTTTTTGTAACTATTATACTTCGACGGCGCTTGCTGCAATCTTCTTTTGCTTGAGGGCGTCGATAATTGTCTTGACGTTTTCCAGCGTGTCCTCTACGGGGATGGTGTGCTTCTTAGCCTTCAGTATGTTGTTGAGCGCTGAGGGCGAGAGCTTGTAGCTCGAGCGGCAATACCTGCTGACGATGTTGAGTATGTCGGACTTTTGGGCGTTGGTTATCTTGCCCAGCAGGAGTATGTTGTACTTCATTTCGGGCTGCTTCACTTCCTCTGTCTTCGGCTCTTCAGGCTTCTGTTCCTCCTTCTTCTCTTCCTTTTCGGGCTTATGTGTTGTGGGAGTAGCAGGCTTGTTTTCGGTAGGTTGCTCTGTGGGCTTTGGCTTCTCTGCTGGTGTTGGCTCGGGCAGCACTTCGGGCTCGTCGGGCTTCACCTCAACGAGTTGGTTGTTGAAGATTTCGAGGAGTTTCGAGATGCCCATCGGCATATCGGCTGAAGTAACGCTGAGATTGATGTCGATGCAGCGCTTGTTCATGTACTCGGCTTTCGTCTCCTTGCTCACTTCGGCAGAGTCGCCAGGCGCAGAGTATTTGGCTTTCAGAGAGAGCTTTCTTGTGTCGTGATTCATGTGGCTCTCTGTGACGGTGGCCTGAAATGTGAGGTCGACGCGGTCTATCTGCAGATAAGGTACGGGCACGATGAGGAGCAGCGGCATGACGATGCGATGAACTTGTCCTGCTGACTCGAAGTAGAACGAGACGGTGACGGGTTCGAGGCTGGAGTCGTCGTCGCCAGCCTGTGTGAATACCACCTCGTTGAGGTATTGTAGTGTGGCCTGCGCCGCTTCTTCTTGCGCGTTGACGCAGGCTGAGAGCGGAGCGCCGAGTATGCGGTTGAAGTCGAGCTCTTGAAGAAGGCTTTCTTGGTTGTCAACGGGTAGAGCCATATTCTTGGGTTTAGAGGGTTATTGTAAAAATATTATTGTTCTTATAGGGTGTTGTTGGGCGTGTCGGGCGGCGTTGCAGAGTGGAGCGGTCGGATGCTCATGCCGTTTGCGGCGGTAATCTGCAGCAGTCGGGCGAGTCCTGGTGAGGGCTGTTGCGCTTCAGCCTTTATCTCTACACGTATGTTGTTGCGCAGGTCGTACTGAGAGACGGCAGACTCCTCGAGCTGCTTGTTGGATGGCGAGAGCGAGACCTTCAGTCCCTGCAGTCGGTTGGTCTTAGAGGACATGATGCTGACGAAGAAGCTGAGGTTGGCGTTGTCTATCTGTAGGAACGGCAGCGGCACAAGCGAGAGCAGCGGCACGCGCATGGTGTATCGTTGTCCGTTCATCTGCAGAGCAAAAGCCACCATGACCGGCTCTGAGCGTTCGCCGTTGTCGCAGAACGCCTCTCGCCCGATCATCTCCATCGCCATCTCCGTAGCCTTTTGCTGTTCTGCGTTGCATACGGAGAGCGTATTGCGTATCATCTCAGAGAGCCAAAAGTTATCGTGCTTCTTTTTTTCTTGATCATCCATTACTTATCGCGTTTGCGTTCGTTTTCTAATACATAACTAACGAACTCCGTGTATGCCGTGTCGATGGCACCGTTTCTACGATAGCCGTTGGTTATGGTGTTGTTGTATGGTTCGCCATACGTATACCATCCGTTGGGGCGTTTTTCGAAAGCCTCCAATTCTCTTTTAAGAATACGTTTGCCTTCTTTTGAGTTGATGTCATACGGATATATGTAGTATGCCGTATAAAGTGCACGTATCAGATGATTTCGCAGCCAGTCTTTCTTCTTGCATGCTTTGCGCAGTTTTTCCTGGCGGTCAATGTTCCATTTTATGCTTTGAGTAGGATCGAATGTACAGCAAGGGTGAGCTTTTCCGCTATTGGTCGGAGGCAATGCGAATGGTTTTTGAGGGTCAACATGCACACTGCTTATGCGGCTTGCAAGGTTGGCCTTCTTTCTTTGCTCAATGAATTTGTCCCAATCTCTCTTCTTTTGTTCTTCTTCTTCCTTCTTCTTTCGAGCTTCCTCTTCTCTGCGCAGTTTCTCGAGTCTTTCCTGCTCTTGTTTTTTCTGCAGTTCGGCCTCTATGCGCATTTTTTCGAGTCGTTCTTCTTCCTTCTTTCGAGCTTCCTCTTCTCTGCGCAGTTTCTCAAGTCTTTCCTGCTCTTCCTTCTTCTTGCGTTCCTCCTCTTGCTTTCTCAGTTCTTCTTGTTTCTTCACTTCTTCGTTTTTTCTCTGCTCTTCACGTTCAGACTCTTGCTTTTTGTATTCTGCCAAAGCATTTACAAGAGCTCCCACCATACGCTCTTTCTTGTTTTTAAGTTCGAGGCGTTTGCGTTCAGCTTCTCGTTTCATGTCCTCCACCTGCTGAGGCGTGAGCGTATCGTGCACGATGAGATTGTTTGTGAAGAATTCGAGCATTTTTGCCATGCCAGAAGGCATAGAGCTTGTTGAGGCGCGCACATTGATGCCCATCTTGCTCTCAACAGATACCGATTGCTCGTCGTCCTCGGTGCGTGTATAGCCTTCCGTAGCATATTTCGCCTCCATCTTTCCGTCGTCGCATGCTGTGATGTCCGCTGTGAAGTTCAGGTTGACGTAGTCGATGTGCATATATGGAATAGGCACGATGGTCATAAGCGGCACTGTCATGCGTGTTTTCTCTCCATTCATTATGAATGTAAAGGTGACGGTGATTGGCTCGACGCCTTCCGGGTCGAGTTCTGAGTTGGTCATTGTAAAGCCGCGTATGAAGTCGATGGTGGTTTGCGCAGCCTCTGCTTGAGCACGTACGCACGCAGCCAGCGGACCGCCTATGATGTTTCCAAAAGGAATGGAATTGAGGGCGCTCGCGACCTTGCTACCAGAGTTTGTATTAGGTCCATCTGCCATAGTCTATAGTATTTATCGTTGGAAAGAACTTGCCTTGTTCAGGTTTTGCTGTGCATCGTTTACGTTTTTCAGTATCTCCATCGCACGTTTCGATTCGTTGCGGTTTATAGTGAGTGTCAGACCGCAATGCATACAGTGAAGTCCGCTTGAATAAAGCAGTTCGGGGATGGATGTAGGAATGAATGCTCCACACTGCGGACAGTTGAGTCCTGGGGTCTTTTGCTGATTGTTGTTTATCATAGCTGAAAGTTTTAATGGTTTTGTTATTAGTTTGTTCGTTTTTTAGTCTTTCTTCTCCACCACCTTGATAGTGTTCTCGGTGGCTTGTAGCAGACCGCGCATGCCGTCGGGCAGCAGCACCGGTTCGAGTTTTATGTGCACCTTCACGTTCGTCATCTTCTGCATCGAGGTGGATTCTTTCGTTGTGGTCTTTCCGCTGCGTAGCAAAGGATTTCTCTTTTTCTGCGTGCTTTGGTTGCCAAGTCGTACACGAATACCTGCAAGCGACTTGATTTTTTTCAGCAATATTTCTTGCTCTTCCTTGCTGAGGTCGTCGATGCTTGTCTTTTTCTTCTTTTGGTTGTAGATAGGGTAGTTCTCCTCGAATTCCTTCACATCATGCTTTGTCGCAGTAGAAATGTCGATTTGCGCTTCGATGTCGAACGTAGCTTCTGCCACACGCAGCAAAGGTAGCGGCAACAGCGAGAGTTTCGGAATAGACACTATTTGCTCGCGTCCGTTAGAGTCGGTCATCTCGAAGTCGACCATCTTCAGCCGTTCGTGTCCGTTCGAACCGTTCGCAGGTTCCAACGCATACGTACGCAACACATCCAGATAATCCTCGGCTGCCTTCTGGTCGGCTGCGATAGTCGACTCAATCAATGCGCTCAGCATGTCTGCCAAGTTCATATCAGTCGAATCGTTAAATTCGGCTGGCAGTTGCGTATTCTCCGCATTTTGGTTGTTGTCAATATCAGCCATAGTCGTATTATCAGAGGTTTTATGTTTCAGAAATCTTTACGCCGTTGCGCGTAGACACCTTCAGCGTGATGTTGTGTATAGCGCTCTCTGGCAGTTCTGCCAGCTGTTCGGCGTCCACAATCACGTCCAACGCCTTTAATTCGTCTTCCGACTTTTCTTCGAACAGTTCGCAAGTGTCTTCGATTGCGAAGCGGAATGACAACTCAAGGTCGCCGATTGTCACGGCAGGCAGATTGAGCTGGTGCATGACGCCCGCTTCGCGATACTGGTCGGCGAGCGACTCTGTTAGTAGATTTGCCTGGTGCTGCGCAGACAGAACGTCGCGCAGCACTGAGGCTATTACATCTTGTAATCTTGCCATACTTAAATGGGTTTTTATGATACAAATACAATGCGAGTCCGTTCGCCGGCGGAAACCATGTAGACACCTTTAGCCTTGAAGATAAGCAGCATTTCGTCGCCACTCTCCAGCATGTCGGGCTTTGCTTCGCCTTCAATCGGGTCGCAGGTGACGTCTGTTGGTGCGTAAGCGCCTTTGCCGTTGCGGTATGATACAGATATGACTCCGTAGTTGTTCACGAGTGATATACGATCTGCCGAAACTTGTAGCGTGCCCTTCGGGTCGATCACTTCTGTCGAGTCGTCGAGCACTCCAAGCAATCGGTCGATGCCGCGTGGCATCTCGCCTTCGCTGGCTGTGATGCTGATGTCCATCGTCGTCTCCACGCTGTAGCGCGAATCGCGAGTTGCGCCGGAGTCTTTCTTCGACGAGTAGCCGACTGACATTGTCGGTGTCGTAGATATCGTAGACTTTGTGCCAGTCGCACTTGCAGCAGTTTTGTTTGATGAAACAGCGGAATTGTCTGTTGAAGCAGCAGGCTCGTCACCCGTTTTTTCGTTATTGCCTTTTGAGGAAGAGTTCGTCGTCGCTTTTGCCGAAGCTGCCGACTTGCTGCTGTTGTCTGTTGACATTCCGGCGTTGATGGGTGTGCCACCGCTGCCTACCGAAGCAACAACTCCAGACATTGCATTCACCTTAGCCTTGAACGTATAGCTCATTGTAGAGATGGAGAGTCGCGGAACCGGCATCAATGTGAGAAGCGGAACACGCATCTTCACCTGCTTGCCGTCGCGGAAGAAGTTCATCGTAACGTAAGTTATCTGTCCTTGTCCGTCTTCGTCCACTTTTATGCCTTCTTCGCGTATGTAGCTAAGCGTTTCCTTTGCCAGGTCGCGCTGCGCTTTCACAGCAGCACGGAGCGGATTGCCGATAAGTTCGTCGAAAGAGATTTTGCCCAACAGATTTATAGAGTCGGAAACGAAAGTTTTGTCAACCTGCACTTCGTTCAGATCTTTCATCTGATCGCCTAAGGAATCCTTTTTATTATCGTTCTTTTTAGCTTCCTTAAGCTCATTATATTTATCGGTTAAAGACTTACTGACTTTTTTTGCTGTTTCTGAAAAGTCGTTCTTATTTTCCTTATTGGGCTCTTCTCCTCCTTCAGTTTCTTGACCTTGACTTTCATCATTGTCATTGTCTGTAGAAGGAGCCTGTTGGTTCTCTTCTTCCGCTGAGCTTGTGTCTGTAGTTTCAGAGCCAACCGCTGTTGCATCTGTCTTGGGATCTTGATCCGTAGGTGGTGATGAGCCACCTCCCGGCTTCAAATCATTGTTGATATTCTCATTATCTGACATAGTCGGTTACTATTTAGTTACGTTAATGACCAGCATTCTTTCGCCAGCCTTTGCACAATAGAATCCCTCGTTCTTGAACACACACAGAATGCCTGAGTCGTCAGCTGCCTTTTGTAAGTCTGTAGATGTCAATTCTGCTTTAGGCTTAAAGTCCTCATATTTGTATAACTTGATATCTTGTGGAGCGTAGTACCCCTCTGTATTCTTGTACGAAATATAAGTGCTGCCGCCATCCTTCAGGCTTACCACCTGGTTAGACACGTTCAGCTCACCCTTTGTGTTGATAGAGTCGATAGAGGTGTTCAGCATTTCTAACACTTTAGCCATGCCAGCCGGCATATCGTCCTGACCCGCCTTAACGTTCACGTCCATGGTGTACTCCACACTGTACTTTGATTCGCGTGTAGCGGTTGAGTCCTTCTTACTCGATATGCTTGTGCTCAATTCCAGACTCGATTTCACAATGCCTATATTGACACTGGTGTTCGATTTCATTCCCATCTCCATAGCGGTCGACTTCTTGTCGGTCTGCGATGTGGCAGATGCCGCCGAGATGCGCGCCTTGAAGGCGATGTCAATCTCGCGAATTGCCATGTATGGAATAGGCACAATTGTCAGCAATGGCAGACTGAGAGTCACCGAATGTCCGTCTTTACGGTATTCGAAGTTCACGTATATAGCCTTTTTCCCGCCGTCTTCAGTGTCTGTGAGTCCTACGTCTCGTATGAACTCCCACGATGTTAGCGCCGCTTGTTTCTGCGCTTCGACACAAGCAGAAAGCGGTCCGCCGATGAGAGTGCCAAAAGGTAGTGACTGTAAGGCATTGTTCGCGACGGTAGAAGGTGTCGTATCAATCTTTGCCATAACCTTTAGAGTTAAATGTTAACGAATAGATGCACTCTTTACGAGGCATCATTTGATGGTTTATGCAACTTCTTAAGGCTTGGGCAACACGGTTATCGTAACCTTCTGAACATCACCACAAGAAATCTCATATTGTTTACCCTGCGTAGGTGATTCTTTAGGAAGCGTAATTTCAAACTCTCTGGTCTTGTCCATCTTGTTTTCTGCACTCTTAACGCCTTCACCAATGTCACACTTGATGTTTGTCGCATCATACAAGCCTTCTGGAGTTTTGTACTGGGCGATAACCTTAACCGGTAGGTATTCTTTGTCATTTGCGTTCTTCTCTGCGTAGAACGTAGTGTCGTTCACGCTCAGTTCGCCGTCGGGTGAACAAAGGTCCATAGCCGCTCCGAGCATCTCGAGAATCTTTGCCATACCAGCCGGCATTGACTCCTGACCTGCGTGTACAGCAACGTCGATAGTTGCCTCTACGCTGAACTTCGAGTCCTGCGTGCTCTTAGAGTCGCGCTTGGTAGAGAATGATGTGTTTATTTTTGTCTCTTTCTTATTTTTGTTAAGAATGAATCCTCTTCTCTTTTGGCTCTTAGTGTTTGTGTCTCGTTTGTACTCTTCTGAATACGTGTTTTCGTTAGATTCGCATTCTACACCATTGACTGTGGCTTTGAAATTAATGTCAACGCTGTTGATTGCGATATACGGAATCGGAACGATAGCTATCAGCGGAACGTTGATAACCACCTTGCGACCATTCTGAATAAAGCTGAAGCTAACATAGATAGCCGACTTTTCGCCAGTCTCCTTGTCTTCGTTCAGACATACATTGTTGATGAAGTTGATACTTGTCATTGCTGCATCGTTCTGCGCTTGAATACAAGCGCTAAGCGGACCGCCGATAAGGTTTTCAAAAGGAATACCCTGCAGCGTACCGATAGATTTGTTTGCTACATCCATAGGTTTAAGTTTTAAAAAGTGATAGGTTCTTTGCTTAGACCTACTGACAAGATAGAACCTTATAAATTCTTGCCAAGTCTGTTTGTGTTAATGTTTTTTTGTCGTGTTGTTGGGATGTTTGTTATGAGAGTCTTACTTAGCTGCGTACGCCTTGTAAGCGTTGAGCAGTTTTGTGTCGTACTGGTTCTTGGCGTATTCGCTTCCGTTGTATAGACGTGCGAAGGTAGCCCACTTCTTTGCTTGTAGTGCGGCGTGCATCTGCGGGTTCTTTGTTATGAATCGGCAGAAGGCGAGCAACTGACTGCGTTCGCTCTGGCACATAGCGCTTACGAACTGCGCTACGGTTTTGAATCCGCAGAGCTGATACTGGAAGCCCATAATCTGGAACATTCCCCAACTTGCCGAAGCGTTGGCTGCGTCAGCGTTTATCTTGCGTGCCTGCTCGAGACGAGCGTATTCGCCGATGCCACCTTTGTAGTGGGTCTTTGTCCACTTCGGGTAGAGTATGGAGGCGTTTGCTGCCTGGTATTTGGCAGGATCTATTTTGCGCAGCTGCAGCTGTCGCCAGAAGATATGACCTTCGAAGAGTAGTTGCGGCTTGCCTACGGCGAGGAATCCTCCGCGTCCGGCTGTCTCCACTTTCTGCACCGACTTGAGCGCTGCTGTCTCGCAGTCGAGTAGGAGAGCGGCTAATCGGAAGTCGTCTTCGGTGAGTCGTGCGGCTGCCGGGCGCTGATGGAAGAAGAGCGCCTGCCATGTAGAGTAACCGACGATGCCGTCAGCTACGAGTTGTAGACTTTGTTGGAATGCCTTTACAGCGGCGAGTGTGCCGGGGCCGAATGCTCCGTCAGCGGTTAGCTTGTTACCAATACGGTTGAGTTCTGTTTGTAGTATCTTTACTGCGGCGTCACGCATTCCGAGTTTTAAGGTTTTCATAGTGGTTGTGGTTTTAGTTTAACGTTTTTGTGTTTGGTTGGCGCAAATATAGCGAAAATATGAACGTAAAAAAATAAAAAGGTGAAAAAATGAAAAGATTTTAAGATATTTTAGTATTAGAGGCTTCTCCCTTTATTGTATAATCTTTGTTAAAAGGATGGTCTTTCCGCATACACCCTATACATTATTTCGCTATATTTGCGATATGTTAAACCTAATCCACACCTTATGAGTATGGCGAAACCAATAGCCAAACGTCTTAAGCCCAAATACTATTACTGTTCAAATCTCGTCTACGACAATGACAACATTTCCGCCATTCTCTTCGACGGTGGCTACGCAAGTATGGATGACGACAATGGAATAGTAATGCATTTTTAAATACAAATTCAAATGAAACCAATTTACATATTGTTAATTCTTGCTGTCACAATCTTTGTAGGCTGTAATAAAAATAAAACTGATGCCGATCGGCTTTATACAGATACCGTATGGGCATATGTATCAGACAATCATTTTTATGTCATGGATGATACAACAGTGTGGAAAAATGGTGAACATTTTTTACAGAGCGGAATGGAATACCGTAATGTATCAGAAACAGAATTATGTAATGTAGAAAATCTTATCTCAACTTTTTTAAAGAAGGAAAAATGTAAAGTTGTGACAAAGCGAAATAGAATATTGGATAACTATTTCAAACAATGCATTGGTTTTAAGTGTAAGCAGACGAGATATGTCTTTGTGAATTTGTATGCATTCGAAGTTAGGCAGAAATTTAAGCCAACAGATGATGGGTATTATATTCTTGCCGTTCTCGCACAAAATCCTTATAACACAATAATAAATACTTTTCCACCCAAGACACATAATATTTATAATCTCATGTTAATGGTGAATCTTACAGCACAAACAGTTGAATGGTATAACCCGAAAAGAAAATAGGTTATGAAGACATTGGTATTCTTTGTGTCTTTTACAGAGGATAAGTCTTAATGTGATGTTGTTTGCCGATTTCAATTAAAAGTTATGCCATGTGATTGTTTGCCGAATAGCAATAATGAAAAAACCGCTTATCTGCTTAAAACGTTGTATAAATAGGAATACAACAGATTAAGCGGATTAAGCGGATTTTGTTTGTGGTTGTAATTGTGGGGCGTGGGAGGGTGTGTCAAAACTCATAAATAGCACGCCCCGAAGGGGCAGAAGCACATA
>ENA-ORMX01001406-ORMX01001406.1-human-gut-metagenome-genome-assembly--contig:-NODE-1406-length-15760-cov-4.351480_pt1 | contig 15760 bp, 21 predicted proteins | sample MGYA00242108_ERZ509007 | MGnify/ENA primary metagenome ERZ509007 (study PRJEB26280, sample SAMEA2338745) | human gut metagenome | biome: human gut; feature: human-associated habitat; material: faeces...
TAAATACTCTTTGTAAGAAAATGGTGGTCGCTATAGGGCTCGAACCTATGACCTCCTGCTTGTAAGGCAGATGCTCTCCCAGCTGAGCTAAGCGACCATTTCCTTCGACTCGTTAAGTATACTAAATTACATTATAAATGTCAATACTTTTTTTAAATTTTTTTAATTTTTTTATACATATTTTTCACAAAGCTTAAAGTCTGTTATTTTGCTGACTTTAAGCTTTGTCTTTTATAAATCTATAGTATATTCTTCATTAAAATAATTATTACATATTCTAAATGTATCCTCATCTATCCATTCTATTTCAAAAAATACACTTTTATTATACCCATCTCCTATTTCAGAAAAAAAACTCTCTTTTTTATTAAACCTGTTTTCTCATATACTACTAGTCTACTTACAAGATCATATCCAACTATAATTGTATGTTCTCCATTAGGCGATGTATATTCTTTAGTTCTTGAACTATCACTACCTCTTATTAAACCTATTAATATTAGAAACATTAATACAAAACTTGCTCTTTTATAATATATCCTATTTTAATTCTTCTATAGCTTTTTGTAATTGTATGTCTTGTTCTAATGGTAAATTTGTGATTTGTCTTAACTCTTCTGAAATTTCAACTTTTATTGTAGGCTCTATTCCAACTTTATTAATTTTATTATGATTTGGAGTATAATATTCATCTGTTGTTATTTTTAATCCACTACCATCTTTTAATGGATACACTGTTTGAATTACACCTTTTCCATATGTTGTGTTTCCAATTAATGTTGCATTTATATCCTCTTTTAAAATTCCTGCTAAAATTTCAGAGGCACTTGCTGAATATTCATTCACTAAAACAACTATTGGCATATTTATACTTGCATCTTTCTTTGCTATTACCACATCTTCTTCTTCTGTTTTATCTTTTGTTATTAATAAAATATTATCTTTTGGAACCATTAATTCTGCTATATTTAATGCTTCATCTACAATCCCTCCACCATTAAATCTTAAATCTATAATTAATGATTCTATATTTTGTTTTTCTATTTCTTTATATTTCTCTAAAAACTCTTCTGAACATCCACCTTCAAAAGATGATATTTTTATATATCCTATATTATCATTTAGTACATTAGAACTAACATGGCTAATCTTTATATTTTCTCTTTTTATATTAAATTCCATTTCTTTATCATTTCTTACAACTGTTATTTTAACATTAGTTCCAGCTATTCCCTTCATCTTTTTAACAGCTTCATTTAACTGTTCACCTGTAAATTCTTCGTCATCTACTTTTGTTATAATATCACCTGTAAGTAATCCTGCTTTACTTGCTGGAGAATCACCTATTGTTCTTAATACAACAATTGCATTTTGTTTAGTATCTGTTGTAGTATATATACCTATTCCTACATATTCGCCTTCTGTTTCTTCTGTAAATTCTTTCATTTCTTCTTTAGTAAAATATTCTGTATATGGATCATTTAAACCTGCAATATATCCTTTAATAGCACTTTCTTTTAATTCTTCTTCATTAATTTCTCCTATATACTTTTTGTCTAATATTTCTTTAAAATATGTAAGTGTTTGATCTAGACTAGAATTTTCTGTTTTAGAATTTTTTATATAGAATCTTTCATCATTATTAATAAAACGATATACAAAAGTAGATGTTAATATAAATGTTATAAAAGCTGTTATTATAATGATAATAGTATATTTATATATATTATTTGTTTTTTTTGAATTCATATTTTTCCTCTTTTCTATTTATAATAATCTTTATATATTATACTCTAAAATATTTTTTATAGTACTTTTACTTAAAATAAGAGCAAATATGTATTGCTCTTATTTTATTCTTGCAAATATGTAGCAGGATTAACTGCAATATTATTTACTCTTACTTCAAAATGAAGATGTGGTCCGTGTTGAGTTTCCTGTTGAACCAACTTCCATTATTACATCTCCTTGTTTAACATTTGTACCTACTGTTGTTAGTATCGTTTGTCCATGTCCATAAAGTGTAGATATTCCTCCTCCATGATTTATAATTACACAATTTCCATATCCACCTAAAACACCTGCAAAACTAACTACTCCATCACTTGCAGCTATTACTTTTGCTCCAAACCCTGCATTACCTATATCTATTCCTGTATGTCCTTTTACAACACCTTGTATTGGATGTTCTCTCATGCCAAATGGAGATGTTATGTATGTACCTGATTTAGCTACTGGCCACATCATTACTCCGCCTGTATATTGAAGCTCATAACTCGTATTTCCATTTGCTAGTCTAATTTGATTTTCTATTTTTGCTTCTTCTATTTTGTATTCTTTTATTTGATCTTGCAATGTTTTTTCTTCTTCTGTCAATTTCTCCATTTTACTTTTTTGAAGTGTTTTAGAATTTTTTAATGTAGTTGCCATACTTATTGCTTGATCTTTTAAATCTTGTAACTCTTTTTCTTCTTCTTCTAATTTATTCTTTGTTTGCTCTAATTCATTTTTCTGTACTTCTATTTTAGATAACAAATCAGAATCATAAGATGCTAATTGTTCTATCAAATAATAATTTGAGATAAAATCTGTTATATTACTAGAAGAAAGTAATACATCTAAATATGTTGTATCCCCAGCTTCATATAATGCTACTAATCTATCTTGAAAAAGTTTTTCGTTTTTATCATATTCTTCTTTAACCTCACTATATTTTCCATTTATCTCTTTAATATTCTTTTGAGAATCAACGAGTTTATCTTTTAAGCTATTAATCTGATTTTCATATTCTGTAATTTTATCATCTAACTCTTGTATTTCTTTAACCGCATCTGATATTTCACCTTGTACATATTCTAATTTCTGACTTTGCTCTTCAATCTTACCTGATATCTCATCTTTTTTATCATCTAAACTTTCGGCAAATGTAGAAAAAGAAAGGTTAAAGATCATCAATAGAATAATTAGAAATGAAACAAGTTTTCTATTCATGAGAATTTCTCCTTTCTTTTGCTTATGTATTTATTTTGCTAATACTATTATATAATATTTATTTTTTTCTTTCAATGGATATTTTTTCTAAATAACTTTATAAATAGTTAAGCGGATTAACTGCTGTACCATTAACTCTTACTTCAAAGTGAGCATGAGGTCCTGTTGAAGCTCCTGTTGAACCTACAGTTAAAACTGGAGTTCCTTTTGTAACTTTTTGACCTGCACTTACTAATATTGATGTTCCATGTGCATATCTTGTAGTTATTCCATTTCCATGATTTATAACTACATAATTTCCATATCCTCCATTATATCCATAACTTGCAATTAATACTGTACCATCATCTGCAGCTACAAATTTTGCACCTGTTGGAGCACCTACATCTATTCCTGAATGTAATTTCCATGTTCCATATATAGGATGTACTCTATATCCAAAATATGAAGTAATTGAGCTATATCCAGGTATTGGCCAAGTCATTTTTCCACTTGAAGTTACTGTTCCGTTAGACCCACCTGTAACACCTGTATTTCCTGTATTATTTGTGTTTCCAGTATTATTCTGGTTTTTCTTTGCATCTTCTTCTGCTTTTTTTCTTCTAGCCTCTTCTTCTGCCTTTGCCTTTCTTTCTGCTGCTGCAATCTTTTCCATTTCGGCATTATATGCTGCAAGTTCTCCTTCTAATTCTTTTTCTTCTTCTGTAAGACTATTAACTTTAGCTTGTTTTGTGCTTTTATCACTTTTTAATTTTTCATTTTTCTCTGCAATTTGACTCTTTGTTTTATCAATTTCTTGTTTTTTAGTTTCTAATTCTTTTTTATCATCTTCTATTTCTTTTTTAGTATTTTCTATTGCATTTAAAACTTCTGTATCACATTTTGTAAGTTGTTCTACTAAATAGTAACTAGAAATAAAATCTGTAATACTTCCTGATGTTAATAACATATCTAAATATGTAGTATCTCCTGCTTCATATAATGCCACTAATCTATCTTGAAGAAGCTTATCTTTTTCTTCAAATTCTTCTTCTTTTTGTTCTATTTCTTCTGTTTTATCAGATATACTACTAGTTAATTCTGTAATCTTATCATTTAAATCTGATATTTCCTTTTCCGTAGAAGAAATTGATGTATTTAATTTATCTATTTCTGATAAGACTCCTGATTTTTCATCTTTTACATCTTGTAATTCTTCTTTTTTATTATTAATTTGACTTTGAACTTTACTTTTTTCATCACTAGATGCTGCAAAAACATTTGTGAAACTAAAACTAATTAACAATATTGCAAGTATACTTGCCACTATTTTCTTTTTCATATGCATCTTACTCTCCTTATCCTTATACATCTAAATATTTTCTCATAGAAATTATACTTCCTAAAGTTCCTATACCAATTCCTAAAGCCAAATATACTATAATTATTAATGTAAACATATCTGAGAAAGTTAATAAATCTATATTTATTACATTTGCTCCTAATGTTGTTATTATTTTATCAGATATTAGGTTATATGATACTCCCAATAACATTATAGAGATTAAAGCAGATATAACACCAATAATTATACCTTCTACTATAAAAGGCCATCTAATAAAATTATTTGTAGCACCTACATATTTCATAATTGATATTTCTCTTCTTCTTGCATGAACAGTTAGCTTTATTGTATTGGCAATAATAAATATTGATATTACTACAAGTAGTAACAATATAGCACCAGAAACAATTCTAACTAAATTTGCAATTTTAATTAATGCATTTATTGTGTTTCCTCTTAATTGAATATCTTTAACGCCTTCAAAATCATCAATTATATTTTTAATATCCTCACTTTTATTTAAATCTGTTAAAGTAACTATATATGATGCTGGAAAGGGATTGTTTTCTTCATAACCAGAAAGTAAGAATTGCTTATCTCCAACCTTTTCCTTCATTTGATTTAAAGCATCTTCCTTAGAAACAAATTCTACTTTATTTACATCACTTAAAGCTCTTATTTTATCACCTAATTCAGTTACGCCTTTTTCTGTCACTTCATCTTTAATAAATACTTGCATACCTTGTTGCATTTCTAGTTCACTCATTATATGATTTATGTTTTCTCCAATCATGAAAAACACGCCAAAAATTATCATTGTTGCACACATAATCATTAAAGATGCACCTGTTGACTTTTTATTTTTTAAAACATTTTTAAAACCTTCACCTATTAAATAACTAAGTACATTATATTTCACTATTATAACCACCTTTTTTATCATCTCTTATGATATTACCTTTTTCTATTTGTATAACTCTTTTTTTCATTTTGTCTACAATATCTTTTGCATGTGTTGCTACAACAACTGTTGTTCCTCTTAAATTTATATCATTTAAAAGTGTCATAATATCCCATGCAGTGTCTGGATCAAGATTTCCGAGTTGGTTCGTCTGCTATTAGCATTGATGGATTATTAACTAGTGCTCTTGCTAAAGCCACTCTTTGTTGCTCTCCTCCAGATAATTCATTTGGATATACTTTAGCTTTTGCACTTAATCCAACTAATGATAATACCATTGGTACTTGTCTTCTGATATGTCTTGGAGTTGCTTTAACTATATACATAGCAAATGCAACATTTTCATATACAGTTTTATCTGGTAACAATCTAAAGTCTTGAAACACTACTCCCATACTTCTTCTTAAAAAAGGTACTCTTTTAGGTTTTAAGAAAGTAGTATCTTTTCCATTTATAATTATATTTCCTGATGTTGGTTCTTCTTCTTTTAAAATTAATTTGATTAATGTTGATTTTCCAGAACCTGAACTTCCTACTAAGAAAGCAAATTCGCCTTTATCTATTTTAAAGTTAGCATTATGAACAGCTTCAGTACCTGTTCCATAAGTTTTGTTAACATTTCTAAATTCTATCATTTTTAAGCTCCTTACATATAATAAGACATTTTTATTAATTTTTTTATTTATGATATCAGTAAAACGTTTTATTTGCAATAGCTTATTTTAAAAAAAATAGTATAAAAATCACCTTTATTTGGCTTTTATACTATTTTTCTCCTATTTCCTTTATTTTTTAAAATTCACAAAAAATTCACATTTCTTTTTTTGAAAAAAAGCATATCAAAAGGTGTCAAAAGAGATGGAGTGTCAAAAGGGACGGAGCATATTGACACTAAAAAAATACTAAATAAATTTAATTAGTAGATATAAAAGTGTCAATATGCTCCGTCCCTTTTGACACTCCATCCCTTTTGACACACTTAAAGAACAAAAATCATTAAAATATTCTATTCCCTTTAACAACCTTATCTTAAATTTCACTATTTTCCTTTTTTCACTTCTTCTACAATTGAGTCTGCATCAATCTTGAAATATTTTATTAATTCTTCTGCTTTACCGGATTTTCCAAATGTATCTTTTATTCCCATTCTTGTTACTAAACAAGGGTATTCTTCTGCCAAAACTTCACAAATAGCTGTTCCTAGCCCTCCAATTATATTATGATCTTCTACTATAATTATTCTACCTGTTTCCTTTGCACACTTTACAATTAATTCTTTATCTATTGGTTTTATTGTATGAATATCTACAACTCTTACATCTATATTACTTTTCTTAAGTTCATCTTGTGCTTTTAATGCCTCTGTTACTGTAATACCTGTTGCAAAAATAGTAGCGTCTTTTCCTTTTCCTATTTGAACCCCTTTTCCTATTTCAAAATTCTCACTTTCGTCATATATTATAGGTGTAGCAAGTCTTGATAATCTTAAGTATACTGGTCCATCTATTTTAGAAATTTCTTTAACAGCCCATTTCGTCTCTATATCATCTGATGTAGATATAACTGTCATATTAGGCACACTTCTCATCAAACTAATATCTTCTAGCATCTGATGTGTTGCTCCATCTTCCCCCACAGTTACCCCTGCATGTGTAGCACATATTTTTACATTCAAATTTGGATAACAAATACTATTTCTTATTTGATCATATGCCCTTCCTGCAGCAAACATAGCAAAAGTACTTGCGTATGGTATTTTCCCACATGTAGCAAAACCGAGCTGCTGTTCCTATCATATCTTGTTCTGAAATTCCCATTTCAAAAAACCTTTCTGGAAATTCCCTTGCAAAAATATTTGTTTTTGTTGCTGATGATAAATCTGCATCTAACACAACAATATCTTTATTTTCTTCTCCTAGTTCTTTTAAAGCTTCACCATAGCTTTGTCTTGTCGCAATTTTCTTAGTTAAGTTCATATATGTTCCTCCTCTTTATTTTTAAGTTCCTCTATAGCTTGTTTATACTCTTCTTCATTTGGTGCTTTTCCATGCCATGAAGCTTGGTTTTCCATATATGATACACCTTTTCCTTTTATTGTTTTTGCTATTATTGCTGTTGGTCTTTCTTTTATCTGTTTTGCAACATTAAAAGCATTTAATACTTCTTCTATATTATTTCCATCTATTTCTATAACTTCAAAACCAAAACTTTTAAACTTCTCTTTAATATTTTTTAACCCTTTTACTTCTTCAATTGTCCCATCTATTTGTAAATTATTATTATCTACTATTACACATAAATTATCTAATTTATATTTAACTGAGCTCATTGCAGCTTCCCAAATTTGACCTTCTTCGATTTCTCCATCTCCGAGCAAACAGTACACTCTATATCCATCTTTATTTAATTTAGACGAAAGTGCCATTCCATTTGCTACAGACAATCCTTGTCCTAAAGAACCACTTGTCATATCAACTCCAGGAACTTTATTCATATCTGGATGTCCTTGCAAATTACTTTCTATATTTCTGAAACTTAATAATTTTTCTTTTTCAAAGTATCCTTTTCTAGCAAGTGTACTATATAACGCCGGAGAACAATGTCCTTTTGATAGTACAAATCTATCTCTTTCCTTTGCATAAGGCTTTTTAGGATCTATATTCATTTGGTTAAAATATAAAACTGCTAAAATATCTGCGCAAGATAAAGAACCTCCTGGATGACCAGATTTACCATTATAAACAGCTTCTATAATTCCTATACGAATATCATTTGCAATTTTCTCTAAAGCTTTTACATCTGTTATTTTCATAAATATAACCTCCTTCTTCTGTATATTTTCATTTATATCATATGAATTTAATTTTTACAATGACTTATACCTTAAATAAAAAAGCAAAACTATATTTTGTTATTTCTGTTCAATAATAATTAATAACATATTCTAGCTTTGCTTCTTTATATCTATTTTTATTTTACATTTTAATAAATTTATTTTCTTTTTTATTATGTTCTATCTCTACTTTATTATTCTGTCATACTTTTCATTAAAAAATCAATAATTTGACTTGCAAGTTCATTTTCTTTTCCTCTATAATTATGTCCTGCTCCATCAATATATCCAATATCACATCCTTTATTTTTAATTTTGTTTCTCATCACTTCTACTAATTTATCCGCTTCTTGCATAATTAATTCATTTTTATTTCCCCATCTCATAAATATAGGAATTTCTATTTTATTTAATTCTTTAAAATCATATAATTCATCACTATATCTAGCAAAATCTATATCTTTGTTATTTTTTACAAAATTTAAAAATGTATCTGGACACATTGGAAGTGTTGCACCTTCTACTGATATTACTTTTTTTCCATTTCCTTCTCTTTGCTTTCTTTCCATATATGAAATTAATTCATCTATATCATTTTGAAAAAAAAAGTTAATTGCAACTGGTATATCTACCATTGATAATAAAATTATCGATTTTATTTTGCTTAATAATTCTATTTCATTTTGATTTTTCATTTTTGTGTATGTATATACAATCTTTGTACATCCTAAACTATGACCTTGTAGATGAATTTTGTTATATCCTTTATCTAACATTTTTAAAATTGCTGCTTTAATATCATAATAACAATCCTCAATGCATTCTAGACTAGAACCTGACAATATTTTATTTAATTTTCCATCTTGCTTTTTAGTAATAGAATTAATCAAATCATGACCTCTATTATTAAAACAAAAATATGATATATTACTTTTAGTAATTTCCTCTGCTAATATATCATCTCTTTTCTTCATACAATTACTTTGCATTCCATGTACAGCAATTACTACTTCTTCTGTTTTATTTTTAGGTTGATGTAATAAACCACATAATTCTACACCATCATCTGTTTCAAAGTATATTTTTTGTAAATTCATTTTCATACCCGGCCTTTCTTTTTTATCAATATTTCATTTTTATAAGTCAAATTTTTATATTTTAGAATATATATATCACATCTCGTTTTTTATTACAATAATAAACATTTTTATTCTATTAAGGTACCTGCTATTTGTCCAAAATTTTCTTATTATCTAAACTTTCAATTTTCTTTATTCCTGAAGTATGTTGCAAAATATCAAATTGTTTTTTAGCAATTTGATTTAATCTCTCTAATCTTTTACTTTGTGCTATTCCTTGACTTATCATTTCAGCATTTAGATTTTCCAAATTAACTAAGATAATCAATTGTAATATATTTGCATAATCTCGCATATTTCCATCTAAGTTAGGATTTTTGTCTTTCCATTCTTTTGCAGTCATTCCAAATAAGGCTACATTTAATATATCTGCTTCATTTGCATATGCATATTGTTTTTGGATTTCAGTTAACGTTGGAATTATATTTTCTTTTATACTATCTGTATGTATTCTATAATTCGTTTTTGCTAATTCCCTTCTTACAGACCACTCTATTTTATTTTGATAACTTTCATTTTGTTTTAGTCTTTCAAATTCTTTTATTAAGTATAATTTAAACTCCACATTTAGCCAACTAGCAAATTAGAAAGCTAAATCTGGATGAGCATAAGTTCCAATACTATATTTTCCACCTTTTGAAATTAATCCTATTGCATTTGTTCTTTGAATCCATTGTCTAGGACTCATTGTATATGAAGCTGTTCCAATTTCATTAATTCTAATTTTACGATATTCCGTGAAATTAAGATTTTCATTGTTTAATTCTTCCCATAGTCCTATATACAAAGCTGCATCTTTATTGCCTAACCAGTGAATAATAACAAAAGAGCAAAAAAGTTCTATATGTAAAAACAACTCACAAACTTTATAGCTTGCAAGTTGTTATAAATTGGTGGAGGTGAGGAGAGTTGAACTCCTGTCCAATAACTCTTCCATACAAATTTCTCCGAGTGCAGTTTGTTATTTATATTCCCTAAAAGTACGTAAACAAACATACTTACTTTTAGGTATCTATATAAATACCCCCTATTTTCTATAGAAAAAAATAGCTTCGTTTCCCACTAGTTCGTCGCCTTATTCAAAAACGTAGGCATTAATGATAAGACGTCGCCGCAATTCTTAAGCAGCGTATGCTAATTCGTTATTATCAGCGTTTATATTTATTTTTGCTTTTTTATAGTGGCCAAAGCAACCATCCACTACTCGCTATTTATACTTCTAAATTACTGTCGAAACCAATTACACCCCCCTATACATTACTATTATATACGAAATTTATAAAATATACAATATTTTTTTATATTTTACTTGCATCTTATTTTTCTTTATGCTATTATAATGTGTGTAGCACTTAGGGGTATAGTGTCAATGGTTAGCACGATGGTCTCCAAAACCACAAGTCTGAGTTCGAATCTTAGTACCCCTGCCAAATAAAGATTAGAACTTTAAGGTTCTAATCTTTTAATTTTATCCAAGCAGAAATTTATTTTTAGATATATTTGGATAAACAATCATTCTAATAAAAGAGGTATTTATATGGAAAAATTAATTAGTTTAATAAAGAAAATTTGTACTAAAGAAGTAATATTTTATGGAATATTTGGTATTCTTACAACTGTAATTAATATTGGTGTATTTTATTTATTATCAAAATTGTATTAGCCTTCGCTTCTTTAATTTTGTCTAAATTTAATTCACTTCTATTTGTATTTTGTGGAGCACCTGTATAAAACATAAATGTATTTGCATTATAACTAATTGCTTCTTTTACACTTTTAACTAATTGTTCATCTTTGTTAAAGGATACATGTGATCCTATTATTAATTTCATTTTTATCACCATTATAAGTATAACAAAAAAAATACTTTTTTCAAAGTATTTTATTTTCCAGCAAATGTTGTAGAGCAATTACCATTAGTACAAGTTATAGTTGCAGTTGCTTGATTTGCAAATTCTCCTTTACCTTTAACTGTAACGGATCCTGCACCTGCACAAGTTACTTCAGTATCATCATCAGAAATATCAACAACGCTCTTTAATTGACTATTAATAACTGTGTTAGATTGTTCTGTACAAACAGTTGATATACTAAATTTTGAACCAGATAATCCAGTATTAGAAGTTGCTTCTCCAAGTTCAATTCCTTCTTCAATTAACTTAACATTGCTTTTCCAAGCTGATTCTTTTGAGCTTTGAATAACATTTAATATTTGTGGTACTGCAATTACCATAATTATAGCAAGTATAACGATTACTGCTAATAGTTCAATTAATGTAAAACCTTTTTTATTATTTTTCATAGTGTCTTACTTCTCCCTTCCTATATTACAATTTAATATTATCATTTTATTATTTTATAGTCAATAGATTTATAAATAGTTTACACAATTATTATTTACTTTTTTTCTGTATATATACTAACCTTTCTATACCCATATACCCTTTGTCTTTCTACAGTAAAATACTCTGTAGATATATCTTCATTTTGATATTCACAAATTACTATTCCACCTTTTCTTAGTAATTTTTTTCTATATATTAATTTTAATATTTGGGTAATAACATGATTATCATATGGTGGATCTAGGAATATAATATTAAATTTTATTCTGTTTACCCTATAATACTCAATCGCATCTTCATAATCTTTTTTTATTACATCTGCCTTATCCATTACACCAAACTTTTCTAAATTACTTTTTATAATTTTTACTGCAACTGGATTTTTATCATTAAAATAAACTTTTTTAGCGCCATTACTTATTGCTTCTATTCCAAGATTTCCTGTTCCCGCAAATAAATCTAAACATACACTATCTTTTATATAATCTTGTACAATTGCAAACATTGATTCTTTTACTCTATCCATTGTAGGTCTTGTACCATCTATTGTATATCCTTTTATTTCTCTTCCTCTTAAAAACCCGCTTATAACTTTCATATACTTCACCACTTACTTCTTATATATATTATACTCAAAAAAAGCTAGATTAACAAGAATTAATCTAGCACACTTAATATTATATTATTAATATTTATAGGGTTTGCTCTTATTTCGACAACCTTTACCTTTGTATTGAACTGTTTAATATGGTCAAGTATACTATCATACCACATACTAGATTCTACTAATTGTCTGAAAGCTGGATGATATGGACCTGCAACCACTTCACTTTCATTATGTCCTGGCTCATCAATTGTATTTGTATTTTGAAGACCTAAACGTATAACTTTTATATTCTTTTTATTAAACATTGCAACTATTTCCTTACATCTCTCTACTGCTTGATTAACTGTTAATGGAATATATTCGTTATTTTTGTATTCATCTTCCAATTTAGTACCTTTAATAACTAAAACTGGGTAAATTCTAACTATTTTAGGTTTTAATTTTATTAATGCTTTAGTAGTATTTATTTCATCTAATTTTGTACTTTCTGGTAATCCAACCATCATTTGATGTCCTAAAATAAATCGTTTTCTTCTAATTAATTTTGATGCTTTTTTTACATCTTCAAAAGTATGTCCTCTTTGGCATCTTGACAATATATAATTATTAGTTGATTGAACTCCAAGTTCAATTGTTTTTACTTTATATCTTTTCAATCTTTTTAGAATTTTCTTATTAATATAATCTGGTCTAGTAGAAATACGAATACTATTTACCTTTTTTTGCTTAATATACTCGAAAGCCGCTTGCAACAATTCTTCTTGAACTTCTTCTTCTATTCCTGTAAAACTACCTCCAAAAAAAGCAACTTCTACATACTTATTATTATCTTTAAAATTACTCAAATAATATTCTATTGTATCTCTTACATCTTTAGCAGTTACCTGTTTTGATTGTCCACTAATAGTTTTTTGATTGCAAAATGTACAACTATTTGGACAACCTAAATGAGGCACAAAAATTGGTATAATGTATTCTTTTTTCATACTTTTCCCTCCTTTGATGTATTTATAAATTATTATATTTTTATAACTTAATAAAATGCTGATTTAAATATCAGTATGTGTGGCTAGCTTATCTCTATAAAAAAATTTATTTATAATATAAACCTTTTATGGCTATTATCAATTTCTTTATTACATATTTTCCAAAGCTTTTTTAGCGGCTTCCATCTCAGCTTCTTTTTTAGTTCTTCCATTACCCTCTGCTAAAACTTTTCCATTAAGACTTACTCTAGCTGTAAAAGTTTTATCATGATCTGGTCCTGATTCTTTTATAATATCATACTTTATTTTAACATCTCCATGTACTTGAAGCTTTTCTTGTAATACTGTTTTATGATCCTTCATTCCAACATGTTTACTAGCAGTTTCTATATAATCTTTTAAATTTTCTACTATAAACTTCTCTGCAGCTTCTAGTCCAGAATCAAAATAAATAGCTGCAATAACCGCTTCAATACTATCTGCTAAAATTGATGGTCTTTCATTTCCTTTATTAATTATTTGACTTTTACCTATAAATAAGAAATCACTAAAATTATGCTTAAGTGCAACTTTATAAAGACTTCTTTCACAAACAACATCAGCTCTAACTTTAGTCATTTCTCCTTCTTTTAAATTTGGATATTTTGTATAAATATACTTACTAGATATAAACTCTAATATGCTATCTCCCAAAAACTCCAACTTCTCATTACTCTTAACATTATTCTCATTTGCATAAGATGTATGTGTAAGTGCATTTTTTAAAAGTAATTTATTCTTGAAAGTATACCCTATACTTTCTTCTAGCTTATCTAATCTCATATATTCACCTCCTTTTAATAAAATCTTTATATATTATACTATAAAAAATCAAAAAAAGAAAGGTATTACCCTTTCATTTCTTTATTTATAGGCAACTTTATATAAATTAAGCAACATGCTCTTTTATATAATCAACAACATCACCTACTGTAACTACTTTCTCAGCATCAGCATCTGGAATTTCTGTATCAAATTCTTCTTCTAAAGCCATTATTAATTCAACTATATCTAAAGAATCTGCTCCTAAATCATCTATAAAAGAAGCTTCCATAGCAACAGATGTTTCTGCAACACCTAATTGTTCTACTATAATTCCTTTTACTTTTTCAAATATCTCTTCTGAATTCATAAAGTCACCTCCTCTCGCTTGCATCTTTAGCTAGATAATATAAATATTCTATTTTATAGACTATTTGTATTATCATACACTTAAATTTTACTTAAAGATATTACATGTTTTAGTAATTGTCAAGTATAAATTTAATTTTATTTATCTAAAATTTCTATACTATCTTTCTCTTTATCGTTTATCTTTTGGAACTCATCTATCATTCTATCAACAGCTTTATTTTTTACAAATTGTTCAGCCTGTTTTATAGTAAATTCAAATAATTTCTCATCACTACTTCCATGTGCTTTAACAACTGGCTTTTTTACTCCCAAAAATAAGGCTCCACCATACTCTTTATAATCTACCATTTTAGCAAAACGTTTCATTGCTGGCAATGATGGTATTGATGCTATAATAGATAAGATATTCTTTTTCATACTATCTTTTAAACTTCTTTTAACAAATTTACCCAGTCCTTCTACGGCTTTTAAGAATATATTCCCTGTAAAACCATCCGTAACAATAGCATCTATTTCACCAGAAAACGCATCTCTACCTTCTACATTTCCTACAAAGTTTATACCTAATTCATCAGATTTTTCCTTTAATAATTTATAGCTCTCTTTAGTAAGCTCATTTCCTTTTGTCTCTTCTGTTCCTATATTTAATAATCCTATTCTTGGCTTCTCTATGCCAAAAGTATTTCTTAAATAGATAGTTGACATTTGAGCAAACTGTAATAAATTTATTGGTTTACAATTTGTATTAGAACCTGCATCTATTAATAATAATCTGCTATTATATGCTGGTAAAATTCCTGCTAGAGCTGGTCTATCTATTCCCTTTATTCTTCCAACTAAAAGTGTTGCACCTGTTAATAAAGCACCTGAATTTCCTGCTGATATAAATACATCACCTTTATTTTCTTTTAATAAATTAAAGCCAACCACCATAGATGAATCTTTTTTTCTTTTTATTGCTTGTGTTGGTATATCTTCCATTTCTATAGTTTCTGTTGTATGATATATTTTTAATCTTGGAGAGATATCTTCTATTTTATCTTTTCCATATAGTTCTTTTACTTTTCCATTTATAATTTGTTCATTTCCAATTAGTAATATTTCTGCTTCAATCTGATTTATTGCACTAACTGCTCCTTTTATATTAGCATCAGGAGCATTATCTCCTCCCATTGCATCTAGTAATATAATCATATCTTTTCCTCCACTAATTAATTATATATATCAATTATTTAATATATGTTATTTCAATATTTTATAACTTATACCATTTAAAGTCAATTATCTTTTATATTTTATATTGTATTCTAAAAAAAAACAAGTCTTTCTGACCAAACAGTCATATATATAAATTGCAATAATAAGTGTCGCACTTTTTGCAAAAAAATTACAAATTATTTT
>ENA-ORMX01001408-ORMX01001408.1-human-gut-metagenome-genome-assembly--contig:-NODE-1408-length-15750-cov-151.337241_pt1 | contig 15750 bp, 8 predicted proteins | sample MGYA00242108_ERZ509007 | MGnify/ENA primary metagenome ERZ509007 (study PRJEB26280, sample SAMEA2338745) | human gut metagenome | biome: human gut; feature: human-associated habitat; material: faeces...
TACTGGTACGGCTAACCCGCTGATAAATAGTGGGGACGCTGTATTGGTGGTTTACAGTATGTAGGTGGTGCTTCTTATTATGAAGTACGTATCAAGCATTTTGCTGATGATTTGGCTCCATGGAACAATGGTGAATCATCTGTTGCACCATCTGCTTCAGAAGCTTATCCAGGTAATAAGGAGCAGAACTATTTGGGCCGTTATGGATTGGTTCGTAACAACTGGTATGACATTCAAGTTACAGAAATCAAGAAGATAGGTTCTCCTGTAGTTCCTAATATTACTACAGATAAAACTCCTGATGATAACATCGATGCTTATATCTCTGCAAAGATTAATGTCCTCTCTTGGGCTAAGCGTACACAGAGTACTATCCTCGGAAAGTAATTTGATTTAAGATAAATATAGAAAACAATAATTGATTAGCGATATGATAGCGCAGAAGATAAATAAATGGTTGAAGGGTGTCATGGCTGCTGCCATGACCCTGACAGTCGTCACCTCGTGCAACGATATGTGGCACCAGGATTACAGCGATTGTCCTAATGGTGTATATGTGAAATTTAAGTATGATTACAACCTCCAGCGTGCCGACATGTTCAATGACCATGTTGGACAGGTAACGCTGTATGTATTCGACGAGAACGGAAACTATATAACCCAACAGACCGAGACGAACTCTGCGCTATCATCGCCTCTCAATGACCCAAATTATGTAATGCACGTCGAGAACCTACAGCCTGGCAAATATCAGTTCCTTGCTCTCGCAGGACAGAATGCTTATGCTGACCAACTGCAATCCGGTCGCGCCAAGTTTGTTCGTACAGAACTGGCTAAGGGCGACAATATCAAGAAGTTGGAGGTGAACCTCGACCATCAGAGCCGTGGTGATTATGATGAAGTTGAGAATCATGCCATGCCATTGGACACCCTTTGGCATGGCAAGATGCTCGAATCCGTAGAGGTGTCTTCCTCTGAAGCAGCCTATGCTACCATTCCGTTGGTTCGTGATACAAAGAAAATCAATGTGGCGCTGCGTGACCTTGACTCTCCACAGGATATGGATGTCAACGACTACGCAATGACCATTGAGGATCATAATGCCCGCATCCTTTGGGATAACTCTCTCGACGAAAGCCGTAAGGTGGTTTATACCCCTCATGCTACATGGAATACGGTGGATGAAACCGAGCAGGGCAAGATTGCTCATGCCGACTTCATGACTTCCCGCATTCTGAAGCATGATGATTACAAACAGGACGGTCATCTCCTCATCAAGAGTAAGGAAACCGGAAATACAGTAGTAAATGTAAATCTTCCTGACCTCTTGAGTCGTCTTCGCACCAGTGAGGAGTACAGTTACAGTGCACAGGAATTCCTTGACCGTGCCTACGATTACAAACTTCAGTTCTTTATTCAGGGTGGCAAGCTCAAGTATTGCTACATCACTATCAGCGTGAATGTACTGAGTTGGAGCAAGCGCATCCAGTTCGAAGAACTCAATTAACATGTCCTACCTGGCTTCCCGTAAGCCGATATAAAAAGAAAGTGTATGTTTAAAATGAAAACTATAACCCTCTCATTGCTAGCCCTTTTGCTGGTGATGTCGTTCGCATCCTGTGCGAGCGACACTGCTAGCGATTCGCCTCTGCCAAGCAAAGATATGAAGGCATATCTGCAGGTAAAGGTAACGGTGGAAGGTAGTGGAGATACACGAGCGAGTAGGGCAACTACAGGACCTCAAGGAGGTGAAGATGGAGATGGAAGAGAACCAGGAATCAATCATGAAAATGATGTCAATTCCCTTACCGTCTTACTATATAAATCTGATAAAGAAGACTTGTCGGAAGCTGATGCTACAATAGATTATGTATATACATTCACCAATTTAAATAAGGTTACAACTTCTTCCGGCAGCGATGCAACTTATACTACCGTTCCAAAAGAAATAGATGCTGCAATTGTTGGCAAGAATTATCATGTTATAGTGATAGCCAATGCAGACGATATGACTTCCAGATGTAAAGGAAAGAAGATTAGTGAAGTAAGAGATTTGCAGATGTCGAAGGTGTGCACCCGAGATGCTGATATTACAAAGTTCTCAAACTTCATCATGTCATCAAAGAAGGATGCTAAGATAGATTTCGAGAAGGAAGGTTCAGAAACAGATCCGTATCAGGTAACTGTTGACATCGAGCGCCTGGCTGCCCGTATCGACATCATTCCAAATGCTACTTTTGATGGTACAAGTCATGGTTATTATTATAACGTAATGGATGGTACGAATGTAATAGGTGGCTTTAAGCTCGAATCTGTTACTCCTACCAAGGTTATGACAAAGGGAGAATACCTGATAAAGCGAGTTTCTTCAGATAAAACTGTATCTTCTGTTACTTATTTCGGAGAGGAAAAAATGGATGCTACTACTAAGGCTTCTACTAATTATGTGGTTTGTCCATGGACAAATATTCATACTTCGACAACTCTGAGTAATGCCGAGAGTCCTACATCTTTATATAATGTAAAGGAGACAACTTCAACCAGTACAACAGATCCAAGTTACATCCTCGATTATGTGATGGAGAATACGACCACCGATAATAAAGAGGACAATTCTACAGGCCTTATCTTTAAAGGCAAGTATTACGAGTCTTCCGAATGGGATGCAACCTCGAAGCAGCCTAAGGCTGGTTTTGCTGGAGCAGAAAAGGAATATACCTATACGCTCCGTCATAGCGACCCTTCAGGAAGTGGAACCAAAGCTGACCCGATGCATTTTGGTGTAGTCCGCAACAACATCTATCAGGTAAAGGTAGAAGGTGTTGAAGGAAAGTCAAAAGGTTTGAAGTTGACCATACATGTAGTCCCTTGGGCACATTACGACCATGGGGAAGTAATATATTAAACTCTAAGATTAATTTACAAAGTATAACTAAAATGAGAAAACATATAATGAAATATATGGCTTGCCTGGTGATGCTGCTTCTGATTTTCGCAGCATGTTCGCCAGATAGTGATGCTTCTGATCCGGGAAGCACCACCAACAAGACATATACTCTCCATTTTAATCTGTCTCCAGTATCAGGAAGTTCGGCTTCTTCCCGTGCAGAAACTTATACTGAAGGAAGTCCCAATACATGGGAGGACGGTTCTAAAGAAGAGAACATGAAGAGTTGGACAGTTGTCTTTGTAAAGTCTGATGGAACGGTAGCGAAAGTAGTTAAGCAGCCATCCGTAGATGAAGGCAAAGATAAGGAAGATGATGTAACAGTTACCGGTTTGGAAGCAGGAACTTATTCGGTCTATTCTTTTGCCAATATATCAGATGCAGAACTCGGTACGATTATGGAGGGTTCTCCTTCTCCAAACTTCGATTCCAAATCATTTGCTATCAATGGTAATGATATGGATATTAAAGCGAATGGTATTCCTATGAGCAATAAACAGGAGGTAACTATCGGCTCTGACGGCCAACCGGATGTCAAGGATTTATATGTAGTAAGAATGCTATCCAAGATTACGCTCAAGTTCCGCAACATGACAGGTCAAGATATTACTGTAAATAAAGTGAGTATCAGTGATATTACAAGCAATCCTGCTGCAGGAACAGAAAATATCAAGTTGCTTCCTAAAACGTCTGTTTCATCTGCGAATGTTGCCCAAACGCCAAATTTGGTAGAGAATGCTAAAAGAGATGATTTTACACATGCTATTACATCTGGTTTGACAATAGCCAAGAACACAACCGATTATGATACAGATAACAGCCGCTCGGTTTCTTTCTATGTCAACGAGAGTCAAGCCGGCAATGCTTATCCTTACTTTGTAGTAACGCTCGAAACGAATGTTGGTTCACAGCGATATTTCATGTATACCGACTGGAATCAGATAGCCCGCAATGACCATCATGTCTTAAAGTTGGCGCTGAGTGATTACAAGCTTCGACTCAAGGTAGAGGACTTTGGATCTATCGGTATGTATCCATCATTGAAAGATGACGGAAAGCAACTCAATCTAACTTTCCATTATCCAGGTGAGGAGTTCCATATCATTCCTTCTGTTACGAAGTATAGTGATCCAACTGGTGCAGAAGTATCTTTCACGGATCTCAAATGGACGAAACTTAAAGAACCAGAGACGGATGCAGAGACGAAAGCTTTCTCTCCTATACCAAAGATAGTAACAGGTGAAAATAGAATAGAGGCAGAAACATTAGGTGAGTTAGGCAAGAAGATAGGTCCTATCATCTATCAGCTTTCTGTGAAAGTTAATGATGGAGTTGATTCACCAACGCTGGTATATCGGGTAGCCATCTCTCAGGATTTAACCTGGTACTCAGCAAGGCGCCATAACGGTGCATTTTGGATATGTAAACAATAATACTAATATTAAAAAACATTGAAGCTTATGTTTAAGTCTAAGATTTTTAATAGTGTAATGAGATATATGTTGGTAGCAATGCTTGCATTGCTGCCAAATGCTATATGGGGAGCTATACCTGAACAGACTTTTATGAGTTTGGCTAGTGGTAATACTGCTACAATTTCTAGTTTTGACCAATTTTTGACAACGGAAGATTACTCAGCTTGGTATGTATATGATGCAGATGATAAATTAGTGGATATTTCTTCATGGAATGCTACTGATACTTGGCATTTTTCATCTTTTTCTAATGAAAAGAATTATTGGAAAGTAGGTAAGCCTTCTGGAGTAGATCCTTGGCGTAGTGTTAAGATAACTACTGCTGGTGAAGATATTTCTAATTATAAGATAGTTCTTTTAGTATCTTCTAGTGATGCATTTTTTAACGCACCTTCTGAAGAAACAGCAGAAAAGAAAATCACTTTTAAATTAGTATCAAAGAATGAACTTCCTTCTTTTAAGACATACTCTGGTTCAAACAGTGCAGAGAAATTAGTAACTGTTGCTGATGCAGATTTGCAAGGTGGTTCCATTTCTATTACTGATTTAGGTGAAACACTTGCAGACTTTGCAATTTGGGATAAAAATGCGGATTCTAATGGCTTAATGTTAAGCAAGTATCCATTCTATCTCCGTCTCTCTGTTGTTGATAAAGATGGAAATCCCGTTACAGATCTTAGGGGTTTTACTTTAAAAAAAAATGGTTCTGAAATTTCTGATACTCAATTAGGTGGTCATGAGTGGGGACTAGCATGTTATAAAAATGCTAAAGGCGTATATTGTCTTCGTGATAAGAAAGAAAATTATTTAGTTTCTTTCTCAGAACTCAACTTTACCATATCTTGTCCTAGTGATAAGAAGATCGATGATTATAACGTTGTGGTATATGTTGGTAATGAACAGCCAAGTATCTCGGACAATCTGATTATGGAAGAACCTACATTAGTAGGTAGGGTAAACTATACCATTTTGAGTCAAACCACATTTGATGCAATTAAGTTGACTCCTTCTACAGAGCCTACAGGTGCTGCTGTCCGTAATGTTTCTTCCATTGTTTTAGGTACTAATTTAAATGTAGATCTTACTTCTAAAGATAATTTGAAGTTTATCAAGGAGCAGTTAGGTTTATCTGAAACTGAGAATTTTGGCAAGTTATATGTTCGTTGGGCTATTAAAAAGAAGGATGGCTCAGCCATAACCGGTGTGTCTTCTAAAGGAGCCCTAAAGCAACAGGAAGGTATGTACTGGACCTGGTATTCTGATGATGCATCAAGCTCTTTTGCTAATGCATTGAATGCTAATTTCGTAGTTCCAGAAGGACTGGATATTAATGATGTTGACATTTCTTGCGGCATCTCTGATGAAACGCCAACCACTCAGTATGGTTTCGTTACAACTGAGCCAACTTTGAAGGCAAAGTTTAATGTGCAGCTTTTGGATAAGTACAGCATGCCTTTCAATCATTATGTAGGCCATGCTAATACTGCATTTGACGAAAATGACATGCAGCAGACTGCAGAATGGGAGTACTATGTCTATGTGAAAGATGCTAATGAGCAAGTAGAGTTAGTGCTGCCTTTCGATGATTATAAAGGTAGCAGTGACGCTCTTGAGCCACAGGGCTATTTCAGATGGTATGATTTTAACAAAGATAGAGCTAGCGCTAATTTACGTGCAAATACAGGTACTCTTCTGCATAACATAAAATCTGGAAGTGAGGACTATGGCTTGTTTGCTTATAATCTTTATCCTGCGTTTCCGACAAGCAGTAATATTGGTGTTACATATACTGCACCTACAGGAGCTTCGTCTGATGATTGGGCAGGTGAAGATATAGCCTGTGATATAAGCCGTTATATTGATGGCTTGGATGCAACAAAAACTTATCTGGTACACGAGCCTACGCTCTCTATCAGATACATTTTTCATATCCGTTCTGCCAAGAAGTTAGCAGACAATATTATGAATACGGCTATTGGAAAAAATACTCAAAGAGAAGGTTATAGAACTTATGAGGATGGAAAGTATTTGACTGTTGGCATGAAGGATGAAAATTCTACTTTGACACTTCGACTGGATTTATCAGATGCAAAGAAATATTATTTCCATCCATTGGCTGATGGTATATATGAGAACGATGGAGCTTTTTCGGGTTTCACTAAACGAGTATATTATGTAGATGAAAAGGACAAACTCGTAGAATCCAACTTCGATAAAACAAAATTATGCCATGCAACTAAGATAGAATGGTGGGCATATGATAAGACCAAGACCTATTGTCTATGTTTAGGTACCAAGACCGACCGTTTCTTTGATTTGAAGATGAATAATCTTAACACAAGCTGGATGTCTGTATATAAAAGTGGGGCTAATAAGACTTTTACATTTACCTATGGAGATCCTGTGTACATCGTTGCATATGCTATGGATGATGAGAATCACCGTTGTCCAATTGCCAACTTTGATGTTCGATTTATGAATAATCATCCGATGACTAAAGAAGAGATAGTTAAAGAAGGATTGAATAATAGACTGATTAGTTATCTTGATGAGCATTATAAAATGGCTACCAAGCCAATTACATTTGATGATGATGATGTAGAACAGACTGTGGCTGCTCCTACAAATCCGAATGACAACCAGGACCGATTACCATCTAAATGGGATCGTCGTGCTTATAGTTTCGTATATCGTGATTTGATTGACTACGATGCTACTAATTATAATGGTTTGGATAAAATCGGTCATTCTCCACTTCATGGAGATTATTGCTTGTATAAGTCCGCAAATCTTAGTGGTGTTTCTACTAATAGTGAAAAATATCTTTGGTGGGATACTAATACCTTATATGATAAGACCTATGAGATAACCAATGGCTCTCAATATGGTCATTTCCTTTATGTGGATGCATCTGATGAAAGTAGAAAAATCGCAGCTTCTGATTTCACGGCAGATCTTTGTACAGGACAGCAGCTTATTTTCATTGCAAGTGTTGCTGACATGACAGGAGCGGATACCAAACCACAGATTATGTTTAAACTATTTGGTGTTAACAAAGATATTAATGGTAATATTGTTGATAAACACCTGATACATAGTTTTTCATCTGGTGATTTTAAAGATAATCTAGATAGTAAGCAACCAGCGACATGGTATCAGGTATATGGTAAGATTACTTTGCAAAAAGAGTCAAATGTAGAGCAGTATTCTGATTTCCGACTGGAAATTGATAATTACTGTAAAGGAACTCAAGGTGCCGACTATGCCATAGATGATATCCGTATGTATCTAGCGCCAGCCAAGGTTCAGGTGATTCAGGAAAAGCCAATTTGTGATAACGCTAAGGTTGGTTCTGTTAAGTTGAAGATACGTGCTATCCATGAGACATTGAATGCAATTACCGGACATAAAGGACAGACTAAAATATACTTCCGTTTTGTCAATGAGGATGGAACGCCAGTAGAAGGTACTGATGAAAGTAATCCTTATTATCAGACGATACAGAAGCATGTTACTGATGTAACAAAGAATATCAATTACACGAGTAATAAATATGGAACTGTTGACGTATTCGATTCTGAGGAAACTTGCAAACAGTATACTATAGATGAAACTCCTATGATTGAGAAGGACAGTGAAGGTGAAACTTATATCGTTATCAGCAATAAAGACTATCCTTTGACTACAGGTAAGAAGTATTATGTATCTGTATCTACAGAGGACCCAATGTCTGGTAAGGCTAATTGGGGCTCTCCTGCTGAAGTCTGCTCGGTATATAGTAACTGGTTTGAAATGATTAGCCAGACTCCTATCATTACAGATGTCAAAGGTAATGTCGTAACGGATTATAAAATTCCTTGCGATAAAGCTGATAACTATGAGGTTACTATCAAGGGACAATTGACTACAACTGACCCTCATAATGGCGGTAAGATAACATTGGATAATGTTAAGTACTTCTGGTATGTTGATGATCCTGCAGTAGCTACCAACAAACTGAACGAAACTGCAAGCAATGATATCACTATCAGCATGGATAAGCTTCCTTTGGGTAAAACTCATAACATCTATATGAAGCCTGAGGGAACTGAGGTAGGTGACTATATTCAATACGAAATCAATGGTAAAAAATATCTGTTGTGTACTAGTGCCATACCTGTCCCATTACGTGTGATGAAGGATGGACCACAGCTCAACTTCGGTTTCAATGATGTGGATTATCCATTCAATGATGGCAGTTATGAGGCATCGCTTCGTATCGGTTTGCCACAGCTGGAGAAGTTGAAGGCTTCTAAGGGATATTTGAAGGTACCTCTTCATAGTGCTACGATGAGAGATGGAACAGCTATAACTGAACCTCTTACTTTCATTGATGACAATGGTACTTCTGCTGGCGCTTCTACAAAGGTGTATGTTGCATCTACGAATGATCCTTTATGGGAAAAGAAGTTGAATCAAACGGTTGCAACATTGGAGAACGAAGAGCTGCCTGCTTTTAATAAAACGACTCAGGCTACTCTCAACCTCAAGTTTGAAGATAATGCAGTTGCTAATTTCCACGAGGGATATTACTATGTTCTCCGATTCGTTTACGAGAAGAGAGCTGCTTCTGCGGGAACTACCTACTGTCCAGGCGAGTCTTATCTCAAGGTGAAGATAGTACCGGAGTTCATTACCTGGACTCCTACTGCAGATGGCGGTATGAACGCCAACTGGAATAATGATGATAACTGGCATCGCTCTTCTTCTACAGAATTGTATGATAATGAGTATAAAGATTATCTGGCTTATGGAAGCAGTATGTCGGGTACACCAACTTCTGCAAAGGATATTCCTACCCAGAATAGCTATGTGCCAATGAAGTTTACCAAGGTAACTATTGATAACTTGAAGGGATTGCCATTCCCTGACCTCGGTAATATCGTTTATCGTGGACGCAATCAGATTGCTACCAAGCTGACCAATGGTAAGGGTAATGAGGCTACGAAGTATATCCAGTATGACATCATGGCGTTCTGGAATGAGGCAGATGCTGATAAGGGATTGGAAGCAGGTAATCTGAAGTGCGAGAAGTTCTATGGCAATACCTGCCATCAGATTTACTTCAAGCCTCAGGGCGAGCTTCGCGACCAGTGCTATCTGATATATGACAAGGCTTGGGTAGAAAAGGAGCTGGTGCCTAACAAATGGTACACCATGGCTTCGCCTCTGCAGTATATCTACGCAGGTGATATGTATGTGCCAGCAATTGATGGTCAGCAGAAGACCAAGGCCTTTACGGATATCAAGTTTGATGATGGTACTGCTGCGTATAGCCGAAGCAAGTATCCGGTTTATCAGAGAGCTTGGATGAAGAGTGGAGTAGAGGAGATCACACCTGAGAGTTATCCTGCATCTCATTATCCTGAAGGTGCAAAGACTGATGATATGAATCTCAATCTCGGCTATTGGAGCCACGTATATAATAAGGTGGACGAGAGATATGCCGCAGATGGAACAACATTCGGTGGCTTCGCTATCAAGGCTGGTAATGCGCTCTTGCCAAAGAGACCTACAGATGGTACTTTATTGCCAAATGCGCTCCTTCGTTTGCCAAAGGAAGATACAAGCTATCAGTACTACGATTATAATGGAACAACGACTTCTGACAGTAAGAAGGGAGATGTAACCAAGCCGGATGTATCTGCTATAGTTTCTTCAGATAAGAATAGCACTGGCCATGGCAAACTTCTCGTTGCTTACAACAACGATGAAAAGCATCCTGCTCAGATGGTTCAGGAGCTCGGTACGGATAACAACAGCGGTTTCTATCTCGTGGCTAATCCATATACCTGTTCTATCTCTCTGAAGAAGTTCTTCGAGGTGAATACAGGATTGCAGAATGCTGTATGGCTGATTGAAGGAGATGCAGTAAGAAGCGTTTCTTCTAAAGATTTAAGTAGTAAGGATTTCGTTATCCAGCCTACACAGTCGTTCTTTGTCAAGAAGAGTGATACTTCTGTAAGTGAGGTGAAGTTCACTTCTGCGATGTATGTAGACCGTCTTATCTCGCAAGGCTTCATCATTGCTTCTGATTATCTCAAAGACGTGAATGTCTCGGCTCAGAATGCTAAGGGACAGACTTCGAAGGCTCGCATTGCCGTAAGAGAAGAGGCTTCTGATGATTATGATGAGCAGGAGGATGTGGATCTTCTGTGCGATCAGAACCTGAGTGGTATTCCGCAGGTTTATACCGTGGCTGGTTCTCAGGCTGTGGCTGTAAATGCTACTCCTAAGATTGAATGGATGCCAATGGGTGTCATCATGGAGAATGGGGAGAAGAACGAAAGGGTGAACCTCGACTTCAAGGGCGTTGCCAAGCTCGATGCTCCGCTTTATCTCTATGATGCTGCCAACGGACAGTATACCGAACTGCAGGATGGCAATGAGGTGAGCATTCAGGCGAATGAGCATGGCAGATACTTCCTGACACAGACTCGTGGTACTACCGGTATCCAGCAGATTGAGGCTGAGGCTGAAAGTAATCAGTTGAAGGTTTACTCACCTGCTGCGGGCATGATTGTTGTTTCTGCCTTGAATGGTGAGAAGTTGGGTAGGGTAGAGGTATTTACCTTGGATGGCAAGAGGGTTCACAGTTATCAGTTGCCTGATAAGCAGAGAATGATTCTCCGTGTTCCATCCGGAGTATATATCGTAAAGGCATCCACCCAGTCCTGTGCTCAGGCTATGGGACAGAAGGTTGCCGTAAGATAGGAGAAACTTGGTTTGACAAGTTTATAATAGTTGATAAAAAACGAAAAGAGGGTGTATCATGAATTTATGATGCACCCTCTTTTATTCGTATATTAAAGATATATTGTCGGAAAAGACAGGATATATTTCTGAGTTATTTAGTATCTCCGGCCGCACAACAGCTGTTGTGCGCTTGCATAACAGCTGATATGCGCTCGCACAATAGCTGATGTGCATGCGTTGCCCAACTGTTATGCACCAACTTTTTTTTCCTTCACTATATGAACAAATCCTTCTTCGGCATATCTGCCATGAACTGCTTGCGGAGCTTCTCAAAGAATGCCACGGTGTCGTTGCTGAAGCCGTGACCCTTCCAGGTGGAGGTGTTGGTGATGAGAATCCAGCACTGGCCGTCGGGGTACTTCAGGACAATGGCAGAGGTGCCGGCAAGAGAACCGGTACGAATCCACGGACCATTGCTCTTTGGGGTGTAGTTCCAACCGATGGAATACTGATGGTCGGGCTGCTCGGTAGTCATGAACTGGATGCTCTTCTGGCTGAGAATGTCCTTGACATGAGGCATACCGTCGATGCTGGCGATGAGACGGCTCAGTTCGGCTGCTGAACCACACCATGCTCCGGCACCTGAGAGACGTGGAAGGTCGGTATCGCCATAACACTTTTCTACCATTCTGCCACTGTTGTTGTATTCATATACCGGGATACTGCCCTGGTGCATGTAATATTTCGTCTCGTTAGGACGGCGGTCCTTGTAGTAGGTGCCGGCAATATGCATGTCGTAGCATCCGGCAGGCTGGAGCACGTACTTCTGCATGAAGTTCTCGTACTTCATTCTGCTCTTCTTCTCGATGATCATCGAGAGAATCATGTAGCCCAGATTGCTGTAGCATTTGCCCTCGCCCGGCGTATAACCCAGATGGCGCTTCAGGAGAATCTTGAGCAGGGTCTTATGGTCTGGAGGCGTGGTGAGGTGGTTCTGCATCATGATGTAGCGGGTAGAGGATACCGGGTCGCCGGCATAGTTGTTGAAACCTGCCTGATGGCGCAGCAGCTGTTCTACGGTGATGTTGTAGTAGCGCTGGTCCTTGATACTGTTATTGTAGGTGGTATCGTTCAGGATTCCCTTCGGTCCGAATACCTTCTCGTTCATCTTGAGCTTCTTCATTTCCTGCAGTTTCATGATGCCTACGGCGGTGATGAGCTTGGAAATGGAAGCGAAGCGCATCAGCATGTTCGGTTCCATTCGGATGCCCCTCTCCTTGTCTGCCCATCCGAAACCGCGGGCATAGAGCAGGGAGTCGTTGCGGGTGATGACGAGCTGTGCACCGTTGATTTCCCATCGCTTGAGGTATCTCTCCACGAGCGAATCCATCTTGTGATATTCCTTTCCCTCGGTGAGGGCATTGCTGATGGAATCGTTGATATGCACCTTGGGGAGCGTATCCTTTGCCTTCTCCTTATCCGAAGATGAGGTGCAGCGCGATACGCAACTATGTGTAGACCATGCGACGATGGCCGTGAATGTGAGCAATATGATAGCTATTCTTTTCTTTCTGAGTCTTCTTGCCATATTTATTGATGATGTTTTTTACAGTTTACGGCTTGCAAAGATACTGCAATCTGATGAATTGGCAAAAAAAATAAAGTTAAACATCTACAAACATGAACGGTTAAGCAGATTTTTATGTACCTTTGCACCGTAGAAATACTTGAACAGGTAAATGAAAAAGATAATTAAAAGGATATTCAGATCCTTCTTATATATAATAGGTATGGCAGGGCTTGCTCTCTTGCCCGACATTTGGCTCTGGCATCTGGGAGTGAGCGGGTGGCCTTTGGCGCTAGCCATTCTATGGTGGGTGCCTTCCTTACTGCTTCTGCTAGCAGAGGTAGGGCTGCAGATGGGCTTCTTTCATAAGCTCTCCGTCCGCATCCTCTTCACTACGATTCTGTTTTCGGTGATGCCCAAGGTGGTGTTCATCCTCTTCGATTTCATGTTGCCGTGGTTCTTTGCCCTCCTTCCGGCGCTGGCGCTGATGGGATGGTTTGCCTTCGGATTCATTGAGGGCTGGAAGCGGTTGGAGATACGGTACGTAACCTATGAATCGCCCGACCTTCCACCTTACTTTGACGGTTACCGTTTGTTGCATTTCACTGATTTTCATCTGGGTTCTTTCCCGAAGGATAGTGACTTCGTGCAGAAGGTGGTGGATGCAGCCAATAATGAGGAACCGGACATGATGCTCTTTACGGGCGATCTGGTGAACAATGATGCCAGGGAGGTGGAGCCTTATCTGGAAACGCTGAAACAGCTGCATGCCCACGATGGCATCTTCTCGGTATGGGGAAACCATGATTACTGCGAGTATGGCAATAATCATACGATAGCAGGACTGAGAAACAACTGGAAGCTACTCTATAACTATCAATGCCAGTTGGGGTGGCATCAGTTGATGAACGACCATTTCACTGTGAGTCATGGTATGGCTTCCATCGATATCATCGGTGTGGAGAATGCGGGGCAGCCTCCTTTCAGTAACCGCAGCAAGTTGCCGAAGGCGATGAAGGGACTGGGGAAGGACGGGTTCAGGATTCTGCTGACCCATGATCCGCATCACTGGCGCAGAGAGGTATGGGACAGACCTATCCAGCTGACACTGGCAGGACATACACATGCGGGACAGTTGCAGATAGGTAAGTGGACACCAGCCCGCATGGCATTCAAGGAGTGGGGTGGTGTTTATCGCAAAGGCAGTCAGATGTTGAACGTTTCGTCGGGTATCGGCGGCTCCTTCCCGTTCCGATTGGGAGCATGGCCTGAGATAACGGTAATAACGTTAAAAAGGACTTTAAAATGACGTGTATACGTTAATAAAATACAAATACTCTCTTAAAACACAAAGATTGTGGTAAATATTTGCCGAAACTTTTGTGAATACGAATAAAAATCGTATCTTTGCACTAGTTTTCGCATATATTTGGGCAAATGGGGGGTGTCGAGACGACTGTACTCCATTTGTTTTTTTATATCCTTCTCCCAAATATCCCTTTTCTCCTCTCTTTATTTCCAGTGAATTTGAAGAGTATTCAGCATGAATACTAATCATAAAGTTCCAAGTTTCAAGTTTCAAGTTCAAAGTAAAAAGTTCCAAGTAAAATGAAGATTCCAGTAGAAGAACAATATAAATTCGTGAAGTTATCGCTTCCTGATGGTAGCAAGGCTGAAGGTCATGATGTGTTGCTGCATGCCTGCTGTGCGCCTTGTTCGTCAGCGATTGTAGAGTGTATGCTTCGCAACGGCATGAAGCCGACGGTATATTTCAGCAACAGTAACATTTATCCCTTGCAGGAGTTTGAGATTCGCAAGCACGAGCTGATGCGCTTCCTGGAAGCGCAGGGGGTTCCGTATGTGGAGGATGAGTATGATCATGAAGAATGGCTGGCTACCATCAAGGGATTGGAGAATGAACCTGAGAGGGGAAGCCGTTGCTCGATGTGTTTCCGGTATCGTTTGACGCATGCGGCTAGGTATGCTCAGGAGCATGGCTTTCATCTTCTTACTACTACCCTGGCTTCTTCCCGGTGGAAGAATATCCAGCAGATAGATGCAGCCGGACATCTCGCCGTAGAAGGTTGTCCAGATGTAGAGTGGTGGGATATGAATTGGAGAAAGGGCGGTTTGCAGAATCGCCGTGGTGAATTATTGAGAATCAATGAATTCTATAACCAGCAGTATTGCGGTTGTGAATTCAGCATGAGATAAGAAATCGCCCTGAAAGGCAAAAGCATTGTCTATCGAACGCTTTTGCTCTTTCAGGGCGAACTGTTTTATATAAAAATCTGTGTGAATCTGTGAAATCTGTGGGACTTAAGAAAGACCAGTAATCTCACCATTAACCACATCGATACGCTCAGCCTGTGGGCTCTTTGGCAAACCTGGCATACGCATGATAGGACCGGCGATGACTACGATCATTTCTGCACCCATGTTCAGGGTGATGTCGCGAACGTGGAGTTCGAAGCCATCTGTTGGACCGTAAGCCTTAGCATCGGTAGAGAAACTGTACTGGGTCTTGGCAATACAGATAGGGAACTTCTCTGCACCCAACTTCTTGATTTCATCAATCATAGCCTTTGCAGAATCGCTCATGGTTACGCTGCCGGCACCATACAGATTGAATGCTACCTTCTCAATCTTCTCTTCTACTGAATCTTCGTCAGCATAAGTGAAATAGAGAGGAGCAGATGGACGCTCATCGATGGTCTTCACTACGAGTTCTGCCAACTCCATCGCACCCTTGCCACCTTCGGCGAAGGCACTGTTGACAGCGAATCCGCAACCCATCTCCTCGCAGTGCTTGCGCAATACCTCAATCTCCTCGTCGGTATCAGTAGCAAACTTGTTGAAGGCGATGACAACGGTCTGACCAAAGCTCTGAAGGTTCTTCACGTGCTTGTCGAGGTTCCAGTAACCAGCTTCCATTCCTGCAACGTTAGGCTGCTTGATATCTTCCAGAGCTACGCCACCGTGCATCTTCAATGCCTGGAGAGTAACAACAAGAACGGTAAGGTCTG
>ENA-ORMX01001409-ORMX01001409.1-human-gut-metagenome-genome-assembly--contig:-NODE-1409-length-15750-cov-27.678624_pt1 | contig 15750 bp, 9 predicted proteins | sample MGYA00242108_ERZ509007 | MGnify/ENA primary metagenome ERZ509007 (study PRJEB26280, sample SAMEA2338745) | human gut metagenome | biome: human gut; feature: human-associated habitat; material: faeces...
AACTTTTTGTTCATATTGATAACCATTTAGTTAAACATTTCGTGTTATTTCGGTGTGCGGCACCCTCGGTGTGCGCTTGCCTTACTTGCGGCGCAAGTAGGGCAGGCAGCCGTCTGGCCCTGCCGGCATGCAGAGGTGCGAAAGGGCAGAGGTGCAGATAGCAAAGATGCCAAGCGAATAGTGTTGCCGCGCGCACGCGAGCATTTATATATGCCCCATTGCAGAAGGGGTGTGACGCGTGCTGATTTTTATGCTTAGTTTGCTTTTATGCTGGTAATGCTTTTGGCGTTGTGCCAACTCTGTTAAAAATTTGTCGCTATCCTTTGAACTATTGGCGTGGCAGTGCAAATAAATAATTATGCAGATGCAAGGCACGCGAATGCTGCAAAAGTAAGGCATAATTTCTGTTTGGCAAAGTTATTTCGCCCGTTTGTCGTAAAAAATTAACTTTTTGGTCTAAAAAGATTGCATTTTGATATCTGCGTTTCGCTTACACAAGCGATAATGATACGTGTTGCAAATACTAATATTTTAGCTTTATGAAATGTTTTTATGCAGGACACGCGTTCAAATTGACGTGCAAGGCATCATCAGCTGCACACAATAGGCAGTCAGACTTCGTCAGTGCGTCACCCTATCACAAATGACGTAATTCACTGATTTTCGATATGCACCATGTGATGGCGCAAGAAAGTGATGAAGTCAAGAAAGAAACGCAAGCACTAATGGGGGCGACGCGTCTCGCGTCGGGCATATCTATGAGATTTGCCGCTAACGCGGAAAAACATAAGGACATAAGAACAAAAGAACACAAGAACAAAAGAGCTTATGTCCTTATGTACTTATGTTCTTATGTTCTCCGCGTTAGCGGCAAACCTCTTAGAGCACCACAATATCTTGACCTCATCACCAATAATAATTTGGTTTGGTACAAAAGCGTTGCAAAGGTCACACTAAGACATTGCACCCATCAAAAGAAGTGTGCAACTTGTACCCAAATATTTGTACCATTCCCCGTCTGCCTACTTATAAATGAATGTGTGTGCTTTTACTGTCATCTTACACTTTTCGTGCGTAACAAGTTGATATACAAATGTTTCAAGAGTGTAAGATGTGCTCAAAGTATCTTACACACCCCCTGCATACATCTTACACATCACACCCCGCTGCCTCGCTGTCGGTTTGGACGTATGCGGTGGGTTTTACGCCATAGGGACGTAGAAAAATCTGTCGGAGCAACAGACTTTTCTGCTCCCCTATGCTGTGATATCAGCCTCCCATGTTTGTGCCGTGTGGCAGCGTGTGGGGTGTGTAGGTTGTGTGTAGGTGAAATTTGCAGTATCTTACACTGAACAAAGTATTGATAACCAATGAGTTGTAACGTGTTAGTGTAAGATGTAAGATACTTGGCAAGTAAAGTTTTTGTAGTATGGTAAAGGTCCCGCTACCATCAAATGCAAGCTCTAAACGCAAGTACTAAACGCAAGTACTAAACGCAAGTACTAAACGCAAGCACTAAACGCAAGCACCAAACGCAAGCACTAAACGCAAGTAGCAAACGCTACCACCAAACGCAAGCACTAATGGGGGCGACGCGTCCCGCGTTATCGGGCATTAAGGCAAAGGCTCATACACCAAATAAAGGCTCACAGACAGCGCTAATTACACGCTTGTTCGTGAGCCTTTGCCTTAAAAATTCCGACGCGGGACGCGTCGCCCCCATTAGAGGTAGCGTTTAGAGCTTGCGTTTAGAACTTGCGTTTGGTGCTTGAGTCCGAGTCCGTTCGCATGTTTACGTTTCGGCGGACAGCAATAACAATGAATTAAATCCCTAAAAAGTGGTTTCGTTTTTAATGCCGATTTCCTAACTCCGTCAATGTGCCACCCAACCAAATGACGTAACTCTTTGATTTTTATACGAATAATGCCGATGCAAAACGCATCGGCATTATTCTGTATTCTATTTTTTCAGACTCTTATATTTCACCACGCGTTTTACGGGGTATTCTATATACCACAGCGTGATGCTTTTGTCTTCAAAATTAGTTTTGTTCATATTCTTGTCGTAGATTACATCGCTGCCGTAGAGCAAGATGTCTTGTCCGTTATCGTCGAGCAAGTTGTTCTCTTCGTCAAAATCACCTCTGGGGTCAATTATCCATTCGTCTTTAGGAAAGAGTTCAAGAAGCATCAGCGGTGCGTTGGCATTTCGCCCATTGCGCAGCAAAATGTATTTATAATCGCGTAGCACAAAGGGGAAGTGCCCGTGGTTGAGCGAATACACACCATGGTCGTTCTTTTCGTCAAAGGGCACGGCCGGATTGTGCTTCCAGTTGCCTTGTTCGTCCTTTTCTATAAATAGCGATGCCACACTCTCTTTCAGCCAACGGGTTTCTACTGCCGCCTCTTCGGCATTGGCATAGGTGGTGCCTTCTTTGCCAAATTGGTCAATAGGATTTCCCGCATAACTCAGTTTCAACACCTCATCGGGATTGATGCTTTCAAGCATCTCTGTCAAGTCAATGGCCAGTTGTTTCCCCTTTCGGCGTTGGTCCAAGGCAAACATTACGGGAGCAAGATCCTCCTGTGTGAGCAATACTGGCCAATAGAACGGTGCGTTGTTCCAGCCAATGTTGACGTATTCAGTCTCCTCCTTCTGTCCGTTTTGGCGCAGCAGCATCAGCACGGGTTCGTGCAGTGCCCTTTCGCGTGCCGGCTTCAAGTCGGTGCGGCCATCTTCGGGCGAGTCGATAAATCCGCCGTTGGCGCGAATACGCGTCATGTTACGGTCAGTACGTACCATGGCACGGAGTTTGCCTCCTGACCTCTCGGTGCAGTATTCCAGCGCACAGAGCAGTTCTTTCATGTCGCTCTTGTGGTCGATGTTGCCATATTTCTCGTCGTAAACGTAAGTGTCCTCTATCAGCGCGATAATTTGCTGCGCCACGTCCTTGTTCATGTAGAAGAACCCATCTGCGTCAAGCTTCTGTCCGCGCATGCTTTCGCTGACAAGGTGGTCAATCTCGGCCATCTTCTTCTTTGTGGCCGTTTTGCTTCCTGTCCACATGCCCACGGGCAGAACGCGTTGCTGCTTTTTCAGCGTCAGAGCGTCCGACACCTTAATCTTCTGCATGGCGCATGGTTTGATATTCTTGTCGTAGCCCACAAACACCGCATTCAAGTCCGATTGGTCATTGCCCTGAAGGAACCATTCACGCAGTTGATTGTCGAGTTCGTTCATACGCGAGAGAATGTGGTAGATGGCCGACGAGGTGTGGAACCTTGTTACAGCCATGTCCTCCTTCTTTCGAGCGCCGTACATGCGGGCATGCTGCAGCACCGTGTCTTGTTGGAAGTTCTTGGGATTTCTGCCGTAGAAGAAGCAAAGTATATTCTTGATAGTAATGCCGCGGTCGAGGATACTGCCGCCAATAAATATGTTGGCAGTAGCTTCCAGTTGCAGTTCTCCCGATTCTTGATCAAGAAGATTTACCACCTCGTTGTCGGTGTTCACCACCTGGACGATGTAATCGTTGTTGCCCAAGATTTCTCTCATCTCGTTGATTACGTCCTCCTTCTTAGGCACTTCCACCTTGATGAGTTTCTGCTCACGTCCTTTTTTGTTTGATACTGTAAAGTCGTCGTAAGCAGCGTTAATAGCTCTCCATATGCGTTGGTCGGTTTGCTTTTTGTCAGCGAGAGCTTGTTTTGTGTCGTTGATGATGCGATTGGTCAGTTGCTTTTGCCATTCGTGATACTTTCGGCTAAGTTCGGCATGAATCAGCGCGCTCGTTCTGTAGTTTCTCTCTTTATTTTCTCTTACCTGAATGCGGCGGATTGCTGTAGCCACGAAGTAGCTTACCAGGGCATAGGTAAAGTCGTACAGATTGGCCGACGATGTGGGGGGAGTTTACATAGCGTTTGTCTTCTTTTCCTAATACCGAAAGACACTTCTCGCTCACTTGGTGAAACAAATGGCTATACATGCTTTGCGAATCCTTGGAGTCTTCAAAGTACTGTTTTCCACCGATGTAAGCATCGTGAACGGGAACGAGTTTGGTAAAGCGTGGACGGAAAGGTTTTACCACATTGCCGTTCAGATTGAGTTCTCCATCGGGCTGAAGGTAAAGGCAGTAGGGAGTAGCAGTCACTTGCAAGTATCGACAATAAGAAGGGAACTTTCTAAATTCGTCAATCTGTTGGCTAATCACCGCCAGTTCTACTTCGCTCTTTTGTTCAATAGGAAATCCGTCAGCGTCCGTTAAGGCTTGTCTGCGTACGGTTCGGTAGTTGCGGCTGGCAAAGTCGGCCTCATCGTCAACAATGAGCACACGTTTGTCTTTCAGAAATGCTTGATTCGTCTTAAACATATCTATCAAGTGCTGCATATTTGTGCTTTCCTTTTTGCACACAAACACGCACTTGTTGGTGTCCACCACGTTTTGTCGAAGTTTGCGCCACACTTACATGATGTCTTCAATGTAGATAGTAGGTTGCTGATCAATGCTCCCCGTATCTTTGAAGTGTCTGAAGTCTTTGCGTAGTCGCATCAAAGTTTGTAGCGCCAGCGGGTTGGTGCCTTTCGTCAGAATGATGGCAATGTCTATGCCGCGGTCGAACGCCAGACCTATGATGTCTTCAAAGGTGTCAGTCTTTCCGCATTGAATCTTTCCGAGCAGCAGTCCGGGCTCAGCAGCTTGGGGGCCATCTTCCAGCAGCAGGTCTACAGTTTCTTCTATACATTTTCTCTTTTCCTCTGGCATTTCTCCGTAGGGATAGTTGGCCACGAGTGTGCTGTAGATGGGTGTTTCTGTTTTAGCCCTTTCGGCCGATTGCTTTTGCGCTATGAGCCGCTTCTGCTCAGCAAATATCTGTTCGGGAATCATCACTCCCATTGTGCGAAGTGTATTGATAGCCGCTTCGCATTGTTCTAATGTGTCGTAGTGGAAATTCATGGTAGAACTCTTTTATATTGTTTGTTAGGGCTTTACTCCATCGTAATTACCTTGCTGCTTTCTTCGCCAAATTGGCTGACCACGCGAATGCAAATTTTGCGTCCCGGCTCATAGGGGATAGGTTCACTCTTAAAGTCGTAAAGAGTGTCCCACAGTTCGTCGCACATTTCAAGGCGTAAGGTCGTTTCGGCTTTTTTCTTGGTCTTGGCACTTTGTTTGGCCATTTTGTCAAGGCTCTTCTTCCACGGTTCGTATTCCTTTTTGTTGCCGCCGCAAAAGTGCATGCTTGTTACAATGAAAGCTTGCGCATTGTAGTTGTCGTCCATCTCCCAATAGGCAATGTCGTCTACAGAGCGCGCCTTTACGTCGTCCTTGATAGGGTCGTAAATGTCGAGACCGCGTATTTCGATGTGGCAATGCGCTCCGTCCTCATCGCGTATGAGGGCAATGTCGGGTTCGCCAATGGTGATGAATGAGCCAGCGCCCCGGTCTTTTTTAACCAGGCCATCTTGCATCAGATCATCGTGCATGCGCACTTTCGACACCGTAAAACTGCCCATGTTATAATCCTTCTCGTTGATGTTGTCTTCAAAAGAGAAACCTAACAGTATCAGCCACGAGGCACCATCGTTCTGGCCAATGGCACGAAATTCCTGCAAGGCGCGGTTGACGGCCATCTTACTCACCGTGCCAAACTTTGGCCCTATCATGAAGTAGGCCAAGCGATCCATGCCGTTGCCGTCCTTGTACCACCCTTTGGCGTTGAGGTAGGGGTTTGGCACGGGTTCCATGCCGTGGAAAATGGCTTGCTGCGTTTTGTCGCCATTGCGCACACCGTTCGTTTGCAAGTGGCTGAATATGCGTTCTTGAAAGAGTCGGTTCTCTTCTTCCTCATCGGGTGTGCGGTCCAGGTCGTCGGGCGAAGTCACGTTGTAGGCTTGCAGTGTCTCTACGGTGAATGGGCCGCTCACTCTGATGCGCTTCTTGTCCTCCTTGGGTTGGTCGTAGAGTATTTCTTCGGCGGGCGGCAGGTCATTGGCTAAAGATTTGAGTGTGATGTGCGGCACGGTTTTGTACTTGAAGCCTTGGCGAATGTTCTTTCCTTCTTCGTCGTAAAGTTCGTAGTAGGGGAACAGGGCCGTGGTCAGTCGTTTCTTAGCAATGTTCAGTGCAATGCGACTGGTGTCAATGGTTATCCATCTGCGTCCCCATTGCTCAGCCACGTAGGCAGTGGTGCCACTGCCACAGGTGGGGTCGAGGACAAGGTCGCCGGGGTCGGTGGTCATGAGGATGCAGCGTTGGATGGGCTTGATGCCGGATTGGACTACGTAGAGTTTTTCGGAACCTAAGGAACTTGAAACATCAGACCATAGATTATTTAATGAAATCATGGGATAGTCGTCCCAATAGAAAATGTAGTTTAGAGTATCTTTAGATGGTTGCAATCTATTTAAGGATTTTAGCCGTTCTATTCCTTCTATGCTTGTTCGCCACCCTCGTTTCCCTTTCAAGGTATATACATGTCCATTGTATTCAATGGGAAATTGCGTACTATCCCCACCTGTTTGGGATGTTAAGTCGCTTAATCTATATAATTTGCAGCCTTTGGGCGTATTATTACCATCAAGTTTCTGTTTATTTAGTTTCTCCCAGTCACTAATTTTCATTCTTGTTCCATCTGCTAACTCTATGTTGGAAAATGGCTTGCCATTTATACAATAATCTCTTTCTATAGATAGTTGTCGAATCTTAAGAGAGTCCCTCTCTTTTGCATACCAAATAATGAAATCTGTGACACACCCTAATGTCTCGGAAGTGGCCCCACTCGTCTTCTGGTACACAATCTGGCTCACAAAATTCTCACTCCCAAACACCTCGTCCATCAAGCACCTCACCAAATGCACATTCTCGTCAGAAATTTGCACAAAGCAAGAACCCGATTGCGAGAGCAGTTCGCGGGCTGTAACCAATCGGTCGCGCAGGTAAGAAAGGTAAGAATGTATGCCCAATTCCCAAGTATCGCGGAAAGCCTTAATCATTTCGGGTTCGCCAGAAAGATTGTCGTCATTGTCCTTCACGTTGCGGTCGTTGAGCTTCATTTGCCAATTAGAGCCAAACTTGATGCCGTAGGGCGGGTCAATGTAAATACACTGCACCTTGCCCGCCATGCCCTCGCGCTGAAGCAGCGAGTTCATCACGAGCAACGAGTCACCCTGTATAAGGCGGTTTTTCCACCCCATTTCGTGGTGATAGTATTCTGCCACACGTTCCAACTCGTCCTCCACTACGGTGTGGCCCAACTCATCGCCACTGAAAAGCGAAGGCTGTGCGCGATCTTCGTGAATGCGATACAGATTGTTGATGAGGCGCTCGGGCTGAACATCCTCGTGTTGATAGAGGCTGCGAATGTCCACACGTACGGAACTATCGTCTTGCTCATCGGCCGCATACTTGTTGAGCCAATACAGTTCGGGGTCGCGTCCACGGTCAAACTCATGGCGGAAGGTGGCATAACTTGCTTTGCCGCTTGCGTTGTTGGTTTGCATGGATTCTTCGCCCGCCAGCTCGCTGGTGGGTATCATCACACGTTTGTCCTCATTATGCTTAATAGCCCCCACGGGCGTCTTGTCTATGCTCATAGCTCATTGATTTTTTGGTTGATAATGGCGCGCACATTGTCAATGTCCGTCACCTCTATGAAGTCCCAGCGGCCATACGTGCCGAGGTTGTTGGCTGCAGGCAGCCAGTATTGGGTAGTGTAGTAGCGCTTTAAGTCCTTGTTGGCATTGCGGTCGGAGGCAAAACCTGAAATTTCGATAATAAGGTTCACCACCTCGCCCCGTGACGTGTGTACGCGTGCAATGAAGTCGGGCATGTACTGTCGCTCCGTGGTGCCATCAAGGTATGGAATGCAGAAGCCAAGAAAATGATTCTTGACGTATGCCTCCACCTGTGTACAATCCTCCAACGCCTTGGCAGCAATCTGCTCCCAACTGTCGGTGTCGGCCACTACATAGTTGATGTGGCTCTTCAGGGTGGGCCATACCTCTTTGCTTGTAGCACCATGCACGTGGCGTGTGGAGCCTTCGGGGTTGTAATAGTTGAGAATGGCCGTGATGCGCTCCTCACTCTGCGCTGCCGCCCGAATGCCCTCGTAGATGCTGGCCACCACTTCCGTCTGTTTCCAAAATACGACCAACCGGCGCAACTCCTGGCTGCCATCGCCTCCAATTACCTCAATCTGCTTGTCATACCATTCGCCGACCACCTGCTTGAGCTGTGCAAAACGTTGAAACTGCCGTCCGCCTTCGGCATCGGTGAACTTCAGATTGATGAGCCAGCGTGTTAGTTCGTACACAACCTGGGCATCGCGCAGCTCCCGATAGTTACTCTTGAGAAATACGCCATCGGCACTTACAGCAGAGGCCAGTCGCGTTTGGGTGGGCACTTCGTTGAAGTTGAGTCGGAATTTAGGCAGTCCGTCGTACGTGGCCGTGATGCGCCCCTCGGCTGTTTGGCTGCGGTAGCCCGTGATGTTCGGAAAGCGTATTTCCAAGTCATTGCGTTCTTTCAGTGCCGTAATCTGCGTTTTGGGTTTTGGCGGAGGCGTAATGCCGCTGCCGCCTCCCTTGAATGTCTTGAAAGGCACCCCGATGATATGGGCGTATTCGGGCGGAAACTTGTACACCACATTTTCGGGCTTGTAGCGTTTCAGCTCTCTGTCGGTGAGCAGTTCGCCCTTGAGGTTGTAGGCTTGCAACTGATAGCTCCGGCGGCGAAGGGCACGTCCGGCCACCTGCTCGCAAAGCAGTTGCGACCCAAAGGCACGCACACCGCAAACGTGAGTCACCGTGTTGGCGTCCCACCCTTCGGTGAGCATCGACACCGACACCACCAAACGAATGTGCGAGCCCAAACTCTGTGGTTTGCCCACACTGTTTACCACCTCGCGCAGTATGTCGCCGTCGGTCAGTTTGTCGGCCGATCCTGCACCATTAAGCACGGCATAGTCGCGTTTGAATTGTGCAATCTCTGTGCTGTAAATGCGCTTGAACTCATCACTCACCACGGCGCTCGCATTGTCAATGGCGGCACTGTCGATGAGCAACGAGGGTTGTTTTTGTAGTGGCACCCCATCTTTGTAGTTTGAAAAAATGGGATATTTGCCTGGCACATAAATCGTATTTCCATCAGCGTCCAGGCTTTCGTAGCCCGCCATCATCTTAAAACACCTCTTTCGACACGGAAGTGTTGTTGCACACTACGATGAATACGGGTGGGGTGGAGAACAAGTCCTTGCCGGCCTCGCCCTCGCCGCGCATGCCCCGTTCGTAAGCCTCGTAGTCTTTGACAAATTGGTCGATAGCCACGTTGAGCAACGAGGGCAGATTGGGAGCGGGTTCAGGAGAGGCTGTCGTCTTCTCTCCCTGCTTTTTCTTTTCAGCCTTTTGGGCACGCTGGCCTTTCTTTGGCAAGTCGCGGCTGATGTGCTCGTAGATGTTGCGCAACACCGGGTCAGACAGTCCGTTAGTGTCGTCGGCAGCGGGCAGAAAGGGTATCTTTACCAGTCCGCTCTCAATGGCATCGACAAGTCCGAAGTCGCTCACCACCCAGGGAAATAGCGAATACTCTGTATAGCCAGAGCCTTTGAGATAATAGGGCGTGGCCGAAAGATCGTATACGTGCAGCAGTTTATAGCCCAATAGCTTGAGCCTGCGCAACCCCTCATACCACACCATGGCATTTTCGTTTTCAGCCTGTTCCTCCTTTGACGTCTTGCCCCCGTTAGTACGCGGCAAGTAGCAGTGGTGAGCCTCGTCGTTGATAACGAGAATGCGTTTGCTCTTAGGCATACGGTGCAGAATGCGCGAAATGACGCTGGTATATTCTTCCTTGTCGTTCTGTCGCACCATGCCTTCGCCGCTGCGATAGGTCATCTTGCCATCAAGGGGGCTCGACTTCTTGCCCATATAAACTTTGGGCTCGAACTGATGATAGTTGATAATGGTGATGGCAGCGTTGAGCCCTCCGAGTTGTTGCTCAAATTGTGGGGGTATCAGGTCACGCTTGTGATAATAGTCTGTCACACTGTCGGCGTACATGTTGTGGCGAGCTGCCTGTTCATCTATAAATAGCACGCCCAAGCGGTCGCGAATGGTGATGCCGGGAGCAACCAGCAGGAAGTGGTCGGCAAAGCGTGTATCGGCCACCGTTTCCTTCTTGTTCAGATAGTTGTAGAGAATGAGCATGGCCATCACCACTGTCTTACCCGTGCCAGTAGCCATTTTGAAGGCTGTGCGCGGTAGCACATACTCATATTGCTGCGAAACCGACTCACAGCGTTCGTCGAGTTGACGCAGCAGGTCGCGTCCGATGTTGGGGTCGAAAGCAGCCACCTCGTTCAGATAGACGGCAGTTTCAACGGCTTCGCGCTGACAAAAGAAAAGTTTCTTGTAGTCCTGACGCTCAGGATTGTTGAACCAAAAGTTGAGTAGCAGACGTGTGACACGTGTCACGTGGGGATAGTTCTTCTCTCGCCATTGCTTCACCTCCGTGCGTAGAGCATTGATAAAGGACGCATTTGGGTCAGCCTCTTCCACCTCGTCATGTGAGAATAGGGCTTTGTTGGGCGTATTGGGCGAAATGCCAATGGTGGCAGAGTAGGGACGTCGGCCTTTGAGCACGTGGCCGTAGTCAAGATTGCCATCAAGGTCGGCATCGTAGTGCCATCGGGGTTCTTCGTAAGGATTATTGAGTATGGGGGATTGGGTAGTCTCCATGGTGTAGGTTTCTAATAGTTCTCTGCAAGACTCCCAAACAGACGGGTAGGGGCGTAGGGCTTCCGCTTGGAGTAGGTGCGGAAGGCGGGGCTATGATAAAAAGAAAGGCGTAGAGTCTCCGTCGCTCCGTCCTTCCCTTGCTCTTTGTGGTCCTAGGAAAACCAATAGTACCAAGGAATGAACGAATGAGCAGAGTCTACGCCTTAGGGCATATATATAAAGCACAAGGCGTACCCCTACATGGCGTAAGGGCACACTTGTGCCGTGTATATACACGATGGGTAGACGCTCACCGCCATCTCCTACTGAGTACTATAATTGAAATTTCCTAGGTTTCAAAGAGACAGTAGCAGACGTAAGCAAACGTCTTTCTTCATAAAATAGGTCTTGCTGCATTGGGTTCTGTGTGACTCCTGATGCAGCAAGGCAAGGACAAAGATAGGTTAAAAAGTGGAGTGGGGCAAGCTAAATGGTGACTTTTTGCAGAGAATGCGTTATAGGCTTAAAGGCTTAGAGTTCGATAAAGTTCAAATGAACTTGTATCTTTGCACTATCTTTACATAAGATAGGCTGCGGTTCGGCAAAACACTCAAACAAGTTTGGTGTTCTGCTCTCACCTTGCACTATCTTTGCATAAGATAGGCTGCGGTTCGGCAAAGATCGCAAGTGAACTTGCATCTTTGCTCTCACCTTGCACTATCTTTGCAACAAAGTAAGACAATGCCAGATGCACAACACATATACTTGGCTATCGACTTGAAATCTTTTTTCGCTTCGGTAGAGTGTGTGGAGCGGGGGCTTGACCCCCTCTCTACCAATTTGGTGGTGGCTGATGCCAGTCGTACCGAAAAGACTATCTGCCTGGCTGTTTCGCCGTCGCTCAAGGCGTATGGCATAGCAGGGCGCGCCAGATTGTTTGAAGTGGTGCAGCGTGTGCGAGAGATTAACCGTGAACGGGCGCGGCATGCACCCGGCGGACGGTTGGTTGGCAAATCGCATTTTGATGCAGAGCTGAAGGCACGGCCCGAGTTGGCGGTTGACTACGTAGTGGCGCCGCCACACATGTCGCGCTATGTGTCGTATAGCGCGCGCATCTATGGCGTGTATTTGCGTTATATTGCGCCCGAAGATATTTATGCTTACTCCATCGACGAGGTGTTTATTGACGCCACGCCATATCTTGACACCTATAAACTCACACCGCACCAATTGGCGGTAAAGTTAATACGCGAGGTGCTGGCCGAAACTGGCATAACGGCCACCGCAGGCATAGGCACTAATCTGTATTTGGCCAAGGTGGCCATGGACGTGGTGGCTAAACACGTTGAGGCTGATGCTGACGGTGTGCGTATAGCCGAGTTAGATGAGATGAGCTATCGCCGCAAATTGTGGAACTACCAGCCGATAACCAAATTCTGGAGGATTGGCAAAGGCATAGCGCGCAAACTTGCAACTCATGGCATGTATACGATGGGCGATGTGGCGCGGCAGTCGCTGCGTAATGATGAACTGTTGTACAAATTGTTTGGCGTTAATGCCGAGTTGTTGATAGACCATGCCTGGGGGTGGGAACCCTGCACAATGGCACACATCAAAGCTTACAGACCAACGTCAAAAAGTCTCAGTCGTGGACAGGTGTTGCACCAGGCCTATAATGTGACACAGGCCCGTGTCGTGATGCGCGAGATGGTTGACGAAATGGCTCTGACGCTGCTCGACAAGCAACTGCTCACCAATCAGCTTGTAATAGATGTAGGCTATGACCGCGAGAGCATCAATTTGCCGGACTTTTGGCAAGTGTACCATGGTGAAATCGTGGCCGACCATTATGGCCGCAGTGTGCCAAGACCAGCTCGTGCCACCGCCAATTTGGCAGACAACACCTCGTCTGCCCATTTGATGGCTGAAGCTGTAATGCGGGCTTTTGACGAGGTGGTCAATCCGCATTTGCTTGTAAGGCGCATGAATTTGACAGCCAATCATGTTGTGACTGAGCAATATGCCAGCAGCAAGGCTCGGAGTAGGGTAGTGCAGCTCGACTTGTTTACCGATTATGAGCAGTTGGAGCGTGAGCGTGCTGCAGAGCGTGAACGCCTTGAACGTGAAAGGCGTGTGCAGCAAACCATGTTGAACATTAAAAAGACATTTGGCAAGAATGCCATACTCAAGGGGTTGAACTTTGCCGATGGTGCCACTACGATAGAGCGTAATTCGCAAATAGGTGGCCACAAAGCTTGACGTATACAAATTAAATAAAGGGCATGATGTACGACGATATATTTTACACTGAAGAGATAATAGTAAAGGGCAAGTATGGCGATATGCTCAATATGCCCCATCATCAGTCAGCCCGCCACCGCCCGATGCCGTTGGCCGACCGTGCCATGCAGTTTGGCGCTTTTGCGGCGGTGGCTGGTCATGGCGATGCTGTAAAGCAGAGCGAGCTGCAGGCTGAACTGGATGCCGAAACCGTATATGATGATGAATGGGATTGACGGGCTACAGGGTTGAAAACAGAAAGGGTTGGCGGAAGTAATCCGTCAACCCTTTTATAAAATCGGAGGTTTGAATTTAGAACACCCATTTCACGCCCAAGCAGGGGCGGCACTTAAAGCCGAGTTTTGAACCGAAGTTGTTGCTCAACTCAATCTCTGTGCCCACGTTAAGGTTTTCGCAGCCAAACAAGTCGCCCACGTTGTACCAAAGTTGGGGTTCTGAAATGAATATGGTGTGCTTCTCTTTGCCATCAATCGTTTTATCTTCCCACCAAAAGTCGGCAAAGCCGTCAAAGGTGAGACGCTTCAATCCGAGGAAATCCTTGCACGTCCACACTGCAGTAAACTGCATGGGTACTTTGCTGTCCGTCTTGCGTATGTGTTTGTAGAGCGCTTTCAGGTTAAGCGTGTTGCGATACGTTTGGTCGTGCACAAAATAGTCTACACCAGCCAGCCATGCTGTGTTGATGGGGTAGCTGCGGGTGATACCACCGTCGTATTCCACCTGAAGACTCAGTGGGGCCAGTTTGGTGTTTTGCCAAAAGTTCAGACAACGCGATATTTCGAGATAGGTACCGCCGGGGGCCACACCATTGTCGGCATTGCTGTCGTGCTGCTTGTAGTTAAAGTCGTGGTCGATGAAGAAATAGGTGTTACCCCATTTGTCCGCCTTGAACATTTCAAGCGTCATGGTTACATATTTGCGGTCAGAACCAAAGTCGTAGAACACTTGCATGTTAACTTGTGCCAAGGCTGTCCGAACGGAGAGCAGGCACAAAAGTACTAAAAGAATTGATTTACGTTTCATGTGATAGAGTGAGAAGTGAAATGTAAAAGAGTGAAGTATATGCGTTGGCGAAATTAGTAAACAAGTTGACAAGTTAACGGGTTAACAGGTAAGCTTGCCAAGTCCTTTAGCTCCTTAGCATACTGATTTTTGTATAACAAACTTACTTGTTAACTTGTCAACTTGTTAACCAAGCATTCCGCCAACTGGTTGATATTTATTTCTATATAGTGTTAAGACGGTTGTGTCAGCTTATTCATCTTTTGTGCTTGATGCGTCAATAACATCCTTTACGCCTTGTGCGATGTTGCGACACGAGTTCAGCACAATCAAGTAAAGCCCTTTGCCTATCAGCGTCAATATCTTAAACAACTTCTGACCGGCAGTGATAGCCAATCCAACTGCTTGCTTTTCCGTAATGCTAACCCTCGATGCAATGTGTTGGTAGCCATATAGCCACAACAGCGGCAGTCCTACACCAGCTATGAGATAGAGCAATATCCACAGCACATTACTTTCGGGTTGCAGCACAGTGGGGTGTCCGCCCACAGCTTGCCATGGCAAGCCGTAGAAAGCAACCTTTAATGCGCTCACCAGTTTGAATGCAACCAGATGAAAGGCAAATATATAAAGCGTGCGGTCGCCAATATACACCAAAGAGCGTTTGGCCACATTGTCGTGGCGGTCAATAAATCCACAGGCATAAACAAGAGCAATAAAAGCTGCCGTGGCTGGCACGGGAAGTGACAAAAACTCAGTCAATGACGGGGCAAAAGTCATACTCGATGGAAACAGGAAAGAGGCCAATATCAGCAAGCCGAAGCAAGGTAAGGCCGTTTTCCATGTAACCAGCTCAGTCAGTTTGTACTGTCGTATCAGGAAACCGGCAGCCATGAACGAAAGGCCCATCAGTTCGCGATAGCCACCTTGTGCCACGCCACTCACATTGATGCCTTCAGCCACCTTCCAAAAGGTGAGTGCCAGACCGATGATAAGCATACCCCAACCTATTTGGGTGTAATTCTTGAAGTGCTCACTGCGTCGCAGCAGTTTGAACAATATCAAGAACGCGATGCTTGATAGCAGCAGGGCGCGGAAAAACCAAAACGTGCCACACAAAAAGTCGTTGTAACCAGACATGTTGAACACGATGCTCCACAAATGCTGGCACCACTGATGCCAGTTGTAAGGGTGGAGCACACCACCGCTGATGTTGCCATACTGCTCGCTGAGTATGCCGCAAGTGAACAGCAGGTTGTGAATGATCAAGAAAAACACGCTCCACCGCAGGAATGGCCAATACAAGCCCTTGATGCGGTGAACTATAAAGGTGCGGTCGTCGTCAAGATATTTTGTGTGGAAAAAGTAGCCGGCGCACAAAAAGAATATGGGCACATGAAATATGTAAACAAAGTGCGACAGCCAACCACTGATGCCAGCATGCGACAGCACCACACATATAATGGCTATGGCCTTGACTATGGTAAATTGGGTTGACCTGCCTGCAGTTTGTGCGTCTGCTGTCAGGGGGCGTGGTGTACTTGCAGCGTCACCCTCGGTAGTATCTGATGTGTTGGGGCTCACAACCGTTTCAATCTCCTCCGGCTCTTGTTGTGCCCCGGTATTTACGTCGTTGTTAGTTAAGTCGTTATTCATGACTTTATATTTAAGTAGGTGCTCAAAATTATTTTATACAATCAGTAGGTGCCATTTTCACATTGAAAGCACATTCT
>ENA-ORMX01001410-ORMX01001410.1-human-gut-metagenome-genome-assembly--contig:-NODE-1410-length-15750-cov-3.405607_pt1 | contig 15750 bp, 10 predicted proteins | sample MGYA00242108_ERZ509007 | MGnify/ENA primary metagenome ERZ509007 (study PRJEB26280, sample SAMEA2338745) | human gut metagenome | biome: human gut; feature: human-associated habitat; material: faeces...
GACCGGAATAAACCGGAGACATCCTTTGTTATGATTAATGATATTCACGGTCGTACGGATGATATTCCTCAATTATTGAAGGTGGCTGATTATAAAAATACGGTAGACTTTATTAAGTCAGTATATGGTAACCAAGAGTTTACCCCACTGGCTGTTCCCGTTTTTGTGGGCAATGAAAAGAAATATCTCAATGAGTGTATTGATACCACCTTCGTTTCTTCTGTAGGTAAGTTTGTTGATCGCTTTGAAGAAGATATGGCTAAATATACAGACGCTAAGAAGGCTGTAGTTTGTGTGAGCGGTACCAATGCACTTCACATGGCATTGCAGTTGGTTGGCGTCAAAAAGGATGATGAAGTGCTTACACAGGCGCTGACCTTTATCGCTACTTGTAATGCATTGAGTTACATTGGTTCTCATGCCGTATTTTTGGATGTTGACCGTTCTACAATGGGACTCTCTCCAGATGCCATGAAAGCATGGCTCCAAAAGAATGCAGAGGTTCGTAAGAACACTCGCATTGGAGAACTCGATAAGAGTTTTGATTTTGCATATCAAGAAGATGAACTTGCATGTTACAACAAGAATACTGGTCGTAGAATTAAAGCTTGCGTACCAATGCACTCATTCGGTCATCCAGTACGCATAGAGGAAATTGCAGCACTTTGTGCAGAATGGCATATCGAACTTGTTGAGGATGCTGCAGAATCTATAGGTTCAACTTATAAAGGCAAGCATACCGGTACCTTTGGTAAGGTAGGTGCTATCAGCTTCAATGGTAACAAAACAATCACTACTGGTGGTGGTGGTATGTTGCTTTTCAATGATGAGGAGTTTGGTGCTTATGCTAAGCATATAACCACTCAGGCTAAGATATCCCATCGTTGGGAGTTCCGTCACGATCATGTAGGCTACAACTATCGTATGCCTAACATTAATGCTGCCCTTGGTTGTGCCCAGCTAGAAAATCTTGATAAGTATGTGGCAAGCAAGCGCAAGGTTGCTGCAAAATATGAAGCATATTTCAAGAATGTAGAGGATATTGAGTTCTTTGTAGACTCTCCAGATACATATTCAAACTATTGGCTCAATGCTGTTATTCTCAAGGATAAGGAAGCACAGATTGATTTCCTTACTCAGACAAACGATAATGGTGTTATGACTCGTCCTATCTGGGAACTCATGAATCGTTTGCCAATGTTTGAGAATTGTGAGAATGACGGATTGAAGAACACTATCTACTTTGCTGATCGTGTAGTTAATATCCCAAGCTCTGTACGTCCTTCTGATTTATCAAGGGAATAATGAATAAACCACTAATACTTATAGGCGGAGGCGGTCATTGCAAGTCAGTGATTGAAGCTGCTGAGAGCGCTGGCTACAGCATTCTTGGGATACTTGATATGCCTGAGGATGTAGGTAATGAGGTACTTCCTGGTTATAAGGTGATTGGTACTGATGATGATATTCCTACATATGTTGATCAGGTAGAATTTGTCATTACTGTTGGCTTTATCATGAATCCGATCATTCGTATAAAGATTTTTAATAAAGTAAAAGAGGCTGGCGGTAAGTTGGCGACTGTTGTTGCCTCAACTGCTCTTGTATCTAAATATGCAACAATAGGTGAAGGTACAGTTGTTCTCCACCATGCATTTGTAAATGCAAGTGCAAAAGTAGGCAAGAATGTTATCATTAACACTTTTGTTAATATTGAACATGATGCCGAAATTGGCGACCAATGTCATATTTCAACAGGGGCAATGATTAATGGTGAATGCAAGATAGGAGAACGAGTATTTGTCGGTAGTCAATCTGTATTGGCTAATTGCATCACAGTCGGTGAAGACATAATTATTGGAGCCGGTTCCGTTGTCAGAAAATCTATATCAAAGAAAGGTATTTATGCAGGTAATCCAGCCATTATCAAAGTAAAAACGAAATGAATGATACTGTCATATTGACTTTTACTTATCCTCTGATAGAACCTTATTTTGAAGATTTTTTAAAATCTTGTGAAACTCAGACAAATAAGGAATTTGACATTATTATTGTGAATGATGGGCTTACATCATTACAATCAATGATCGATTGTCATCCATCACTGAATGTTTCTATAAAAGATTACAAAGGTACAATTTCAGAGAATCGTATTTATGGTTTGAATCTAGCTAAGCAGAAAGAATATAAGTATGTTATCCTTGCAGATAGCGACGATTTCTTTTCTGCAAACAGAGTACAGAAAACGAAAGATCTTCTATCCAAGTATGAGATTGTTGCCAATGAGTTTGATTTGGTTAATATTGGACGACAAGTTTTAGGAAATTATTTTAATGTAGTCCGTGATGAGTTTACTCTTGCATATATTTCTCACAGATTGAAAAGTGGGATTATAATAGGTTTTGAATTTATCAAGGAGAAAAATGTAATAGGTTTTTCAAATTCTGCATTTCGTGCAGAACTCATACCGGAGAAACTATCAATACCCCAGGATGTTGCAGTAGTTGATTGGTTCTTTTATACATTACTACTTCATGCTGGACATAAGGCTGTCTTTTCAAATGAGATGATTACATATTATCGTCAGTATAGTGATAATATGATTGGTATCAATAATGAAACACTAGATAACTATAAAAAGAAATTGGCACTAAAAGCAATGCATTATAGATATCTTTCATCTTCTTTTACGGAATTTGAAGAATTAGCAAAAAAATATAGTAAAGAGAAAAATCTGACTGATATTCAGGTTTCTACTTTATTGCAAAATAATAAAATTACATATCCTCTTTGGTGGGAAAATATTAAAATATAAGATATGGGTAAATATCCTTACATCGTAGCAGAAATAGGTGGTAACCATAATGGTGATATCGAGTTAGGAAAAAAAATGATCAAGGCAGCAAAGGAATGTGGTGCTGATGCTGTTAAGTTTCAACTCTATAGAAGAGAGGATCTTTGGACAGAAGATCATTTGAAGGAACTTAATGATGGAGTTGTAAAATTGGAAAACGTTTCTAATTGGTCAACTAAGGAACTTGGGCTTAACAACATCTTTGAGCAGGTTGATAAGTTTGCAGTACAAGAGCAGGAGCACATTGAATTTTTTAATTACGCTCGTGAACTTGGTATTGATTATGGTACATCTGCATTCACAAAGAAGGATGTTGACTTCTGTATTGATCAGAAATGTGCAAATCTCAAGGTTGCATCTTGTGATGTAACAAATCTAGATCTTATAGAGTATGTAATTTCTAAAGACTATCCTACACAGATAGCACTCGGTATGGCAAGTCTTGCAGAGATTGAAGCTGTTGTAAAGCTTATACCAGAGAGATTCAAGCATAATGTGACACTTTTACATTGTGTTTCGCTATATCCTCCTAAGGATGAATATGTCAACCTCAATTTCCTTCATACACTTCGTCAAGCATTTGGCATGGAAGTCGGCTATTCTGACCATACATTTGGATTTTCTATACCTCTAGCGGCCATTGCACTTGGAGCTACTGTAATTGAAAAGCATTTTACTCTTGATAAGAATCTTCCAGGTTGGGATCACAAAGTATCTGCAAATCCTGAAGAAATGCGTATTATTGCATCAGAGTCTAAGCGAATTGTTGATGCGTTAGGAAATGGAATTAAGGTTGTTTCTGATGATGAAATAGCAAAGCAGAAAAAATTCCGTAGAAGCATTACAACTGCAGATTCGCTTAAAGCTGGTCAGGAAATCACTTATAACGATATTCTCTTCAAACGTCCTGGAACAGGAATCCCGGCAGATAGGTTTAAAGAAGTTATCGGTCGTCACGTAAATCGTGACATTGAGGAAAATAAAACTTTGTTTTGGGAGGATCTCGTAAAATGATAGCTATTATTCCTGCTCGTGGAGGTTCTAAAGGACTTCCAGGAAAAAATATCAAGGAGATGTGTGATAAGCCTCTGATTGCATATACAATTGAGGCAGCCCTTAAATCCAAATCTATTGATCATGTCATTCTTTCTACTGATGACGAGGAAATAGCTGCGGTTGCTAAAAAATATGGAGCAGAGGTTCCTTTTATGCGTCCTGCAGAATTGGCTTCAGACACTGCAATGGCTGTAGATAATTATATCTATACCATTGGCAGACTTGAAAAAGAATGGAACACAATTTATGCCGAAAGGAAAGTAATCAATGTATTTAAAAAGTATAGAGGTGCAGGGCTTTAAGTCTTTTGCCAATAAAATTGTTTTTGATTTCCACAACGGAATTACGGGCATTGTAGGACCGAACGGTTCGGGAAAAAGTAACGTTGCCGATGCGGTCCGCTGGGTACTGGGTGAACAAAGTGCCAAGCAGCTGCGTGGTTCAAAAATGGAAGACGTTATTTTTGCGGGAACAGAGGCAAGAAAGCCGGTCGGCTTTGCATATGTGTCTATTACACTGGATAATGCAGACCATGCACTGCCGGTTGAATATGATGAGGTTACGGTGACAAGAAGGGTGTACCGTTCCGGTGAGAGTGAATACCAAATGAACGGACATAACTGCCGTCTGAAAGATATTTCAGAGCTGTTTTACGATACCGGTATCGGAAAAGAAGGCTACTCTATTATCGGACAGGGGCAGATTGACAAGATTTTAAGCGGTAAACCGGAAGACCGCCGTGAGCTGTTTGACGAAGCGGCAGGAATCGTGAAATTTAAGCGCAGAAAAGCTTCAGCACAGAAAAAACTTGACAGCGAGCGCGCCAATCTGGTACGTGTCAACGACATTTTGTCCGAACTGGAAAAGCAGGTCGGACCGTTGGAAAAGCAGTCCGAAAAGGCAAGACAGTATTTAAAATTAAAGGAAGAATTAAAAATTCTGGATGTCAATGGCTTTTTGCTTGAAACGGACAAGTTAAAGGCAGATTTAAAGGGGCTGGAAGAAAAGCTTGCCATTGCGGATTCGGATCTGGCACAGGCAAAGGAAAGCTATGAGGCGACCAAGGCAGAGTATGAAAAAGCCGAGGAAGAATTAAACCGGATTAATGAGCAGATTGAAACACACAATACGCAGCTTTCAGAAAAAGAACTGACAAGACAGCGTCTGACCGGTGAAATTCAGGTTTTTGAAGAACAGATAAAGACGATTCAGGTCAATGCAGCACACTATCAGCAGCGTATGACTGCCATTGAAAATGAAACAGCACACAAAAATACGGAGATTAATGGATTAAACAAGCAAAAGGAAGAACTTTCGGGGCAGCTTGCAGCTTATGGCAGTAAGCAGGAAGAAGCACAGAGGGTCCATGAAGAAATTCTTGCGGAGATTGAACGCATAACGGCAGAGATTGAAAACCGCCAGAATTCCATTTTTGAGATTTTAAACGAAAAATCAACGATTAATGCGGATAATCAGAAATATAAGACGATGCTTGAACAGCTCAACATCCGCAAGGCGGAATTAAGCAGCCGCATTATCCGCGGAAAGAGTGAAGAAAGTGCGCAGGATTCGGTAATCCGCACACAGACAGGACAGCTTGATACAGCCAATGAAGCGATAAAGAAGCTGACGGAACAGATTGAACAGGGTAATGCGGAGGTTGTCCGTTTAAAAGAGCAGATTGCCAAAGGCAGCTCTGAGATTGATAAAAAACAGCAGCAGTATCACAGGGAAAAGTCCAGACTGGAATCGCTTGTCAACATTACGGAGCGGTATGACGGCTACGGCAACAGTATCCGTAAAATCATGGAATTAAAGGAACAGCGTCCGGGCATTTTAGGTGTTATTGCAGATATTGTAAAAGTAGAAAAACAATACGAAACAGCAATCGAAACGGCACTGGGCGGAACAATCCAAAACATTGTTACGGATAATGAAAATACAGCAAAGGATTTGATTGCCTATTTAAAGCAGAACCGTTTCGGACGTGCAACATTTCTTCCGCTTTCGGCAATTCAGGTGCGCAATACCTTAGAGGGTGAGCCGTGCATGAAAGAAAAAGGTGTTATCGGTGCGGCAAGCGATCTGGTACGCGTTTCATTTGAATATGAAAAGCTGGCAAAATACCTGCTTGGCAGAATTCTTGTCGTTGACAATATTGACAATGCGCTTGCGATTGCAAGAAAGTACAGACATTCGTTAAGAATCGTAACACTGGAGGGTGAACAGCTTAATCCCGGCGGTTCCATGACAGGTGGTGCATTTAAAAATTCAAGTAATCTTCTGGGACGAAGAAGAGAAATTGAAGAATTAAAAGCTGCGGTATCGGCAGTCAGCGCAGAGATTACAAAGTCTAAGGAGCAGGTTGCAGGGCTTCGTGCAGAGCTGGCAGAAGTGCGTCAGGCATTAGAGCAGAGCAATAAGCAGATGCGTGAGGAGCAGCTTTCCAAAAACACGGCAGAGTTAAATCTTAGACAGTCCATTAACAAAAAGAAAGAAATTATTGCTTCTTACAGTGATGCATCGGAAGAGGCTGCAAAGCTGGAAAAAGAGATTTTAGAGATTGATGAGAGTTTAAGCCATGTCAGCGGCAGCCTTGCAACGCTGGATACACAGAATGAAACGTCACAGAAAGAAATTGACGAACTGACAAAGCAGTTAGAGGAAGCAAAGCAAAAGGAAAGCCGCCATACCGAAAATACGCAGGCAATCAATATCCAGTATTCGGCAACAGTACAGAAGGATACCTTTATCAGTGAAAATATTGCCCGGCTTCAGGCGGAAATTGAACATTCTGAAGTGGAAAAACAGCAGCTTTCCGAAAATCTTTCCGCAACCAATGTAGAAATTGAGCAGAAGCACCGCCAGATTGAATCAGTCAAAGCACAGATTGAACAGGCACAAAAGGATGCGGAAGCGATACAGGCGCAGGTGTCCGAATACAGAAAGCAGCGCGAAGAAGCTAATACGAAAAATAAGGCATTTTTTGAAAAGCGCGAGCAGTTAAATGAACAGATTGCCGCACTGGATAAAGAAAGCTACCGTCTGGCTTCACAGCAGGAAAAGTTAAACGAAGCCAATGATTCCCTCGTGGATTACATGTGGAATGAGTACGAGCTGACTTATAGTTACGCACTGGAGCTGCGCGATGAAACCATGGAGAATCTCGGTGAAATCAAGAAGCAGATTCACAGCCTGAAATCCGATATCCGCGGACTGGGTGATGTCAATGTCAATGCGATTGAAGAATACAAAGAAGTGAATGAACGCTACATCTTTTTAAAGACACAGCATGACGATCTGATTACGGCGGAGCAGTCACTGATTCAGGTCATTGAAGACCTTGATACCGGTATGCGGATTCAGTTTGAGGAAAAATTCAAGGAAATCAAAACTGAATTTAATAAGGTATTCCAGGAGCTGTTTGGCGGCGGACGCGGTACGATTGAACTTGTGGAGGGTGAAGATATTCTTGAAGCAGGCATTGTGATTATTTCACAGCCGCCGGGAAAAAAATTACAGAATATGATGCAGCTTTCCGGTGGAGAAAAAGCACTGACGGCAATTTCACTGCTGTTTGCCATTCAGAATTTAAAACCGTCACCGTTTTGTCTGCTTGATGAAATTGAAGCTGCACTGGATGATTCCAATGTCGGCAGATATGCGAACTATCTGCATAAGCTGACGAAGCATACGCAGTTTATCGTCATTACACACAGACGCGGTACAATGGCAGCGGCAGACCGTCTTTATGGTATCACCATGCAGGAAAAGGGTGTTTCAGCACTGGTTTCTGTGGATTTGATTGCAGACGATCTGGAAAAAGAAAAACCGGCTTCATAAAAAAGCAAAAATAAAGAATAAAAAATCAGATAAAGAAAAGAGGGAAGGTATGGGATTATTCAGTAAATTAAAGGAAGGTCTGACAAAGACCAGGGATAATATCGTATCGGGCATTGATTCGGTATTCAGCGGATTTTCATCAATTGATGATGACTTTTACGAAGAACTTGAAGAAACGATGATTATGGGCGACATGGGTGTGCGTGCCACCGAAGAAATCATCGAGGAATTAAAGCAGAAGGTCAAGGAAAACAAAGTTAAAGACCCACAGGCGTGCAGACAGCTTCTGATTGATACAATCCGCGAAAAAATGGATCTGGGTGAAAATGCGTATGAATTTGAAAACCGCAAATCCATTGTTATGCTGATTGGTGTCAACGGTGTCGGAAAGACAACGTCTGTCGGAAAGCTTGCGGGACATTTAAAGGCGATGGATAAAAAAGTTGTAATGGCGGCGGCGGACACTTTCCGTGCGGCGGCGATTGAACAGCTTACAGAATGGGCAAACCGTACAGGCTGTGATATCATTGCACAGAGTGAGGGGTCTGACCCGGCGGCAGTCATTTTTGACTCCATTGCCGCTGCAAAAGCCAGAAATGCCGATGTACTGCTCTGCGATACGGCAGGACGTCTGCACAACAAAAAAAATCTGATGGAAGAACTTCGTAAGATTGACAGAGTAATTGAAAGAGAGTATGCTGATGCGTATAGAGAAAATCTTATTGTACTGGATGCCACAACCGGTCAGAATGCACTGTCACAGTTAAAAGAGTTTAAAGAAGTGACGGATATTACAGGTATTATTCTTACTAAAATGGACGGAACGGCAAAGGGCGGCATCGCTGTTGCTATTCAGGCAGAATACGGTATTCCTGTAAAATATATCGGTGTCGGCGAAAAAGTAGAAGATTTACAGAAGTTCGATTCCAATACATTTGTCAATGCATTATTTGACGTGGCAGAAAGTGAATAAAGATTACAAACAGCAAGAGAATGGAGAAGGTTATGGAAAAATTAACATTACAGAAATTTGAAGAAGCAGCGGAAAAAGTAAAAGAAGTTACCTTGCAGACGAATCTTGTATACAGCGAGTATTTCAGCGCACAGTCCGGCAACAAAGTATATTTAAAGCCGGAAAATATGCAGTATACAGGTGCTTACAAGGTACGTGGTGCATATTATAAAATCAGCACCATGTCAGAAGAGGAACGTAAAAAAGGTTTAATTACCGCATCAGCCGGCAACCATGCGCAGGGTGTTGCTTACGCTGCAAAGAAGTACGGTGTTAAGGCAACTGTTGTTATGCCGACAACAACACCACTTATCAAAGTAAACAGAACCAAGGGATATGGTGCAGAGGTTGTATTATATGGTAATGTATACGATGAAGCCTGTGAATACGCATTAAAGCTTGCAAAAGAACAGGGACTTACATTTGTACATCCGTTTGATGATTTAGATGTTGCAACAGGACAGGGTTCTATCGCTATGGAAATCATCAAAGAACTGCCGACAGTAGATTATATCTTAGTACCAATCGGCGGCGGCGGACTTGCAACCGGTGTATCAACACTTGCAAAGCTGCTCAATCCGAATATTAAGGTTATCGGTGTAGAACCGGCCGGCGCAAACTGCCTTCAGGAATCCATTAAGGCAGGGAAAGTCGTAACACTGCCGACAGTCAGCACAATCGCAGACGGTACAGCCGTAAAGACACCGGGTACAAAGTTGTTCCCATACTTACAGAAAAACCTCGACGACATCATCACCGTACCGGACGAAGATTTAATCGTAGCGTTCCTTGATATGGTAGAAAACCACAAAATGGTTGTTGAAAATTCAGGTCTTTTAACCGTAGCGGCTGTAAAGCAGTTAAATGTAAAGGGCAAGAAGATTGTATCCATCCTTTCAGGCGGAAATATGGACGTTATTACCATGTCATCTGTTGTACAGCAGGGACTTGTCCAGAGAAGCCGTATCTTTACCGTATCCGTACTTCTTCCGGACAGACCGGGCGAACTGGTGCGCGTAGCTTCCATCATTGCAGAAGCAAACGGAAATGTTATCAAACTGGAACACAACCAGTTTGTCAGCATCAACCGTAAAGCAACCGTAGAACTTCGTATTACAATTGAAGCTTTCGGACACGAACACAAAGAAGAAATCGTAGCAAAGCTTGAAAAAGCCGGACTGCGTCCAAGAATTGTAAAGGTCAATATCTAAGAAGAAATTTCGATTAGAATAAAAAGATATACAGATGTATGAACATAGCCCCGCCGTTTTTGGATATGAAACCGGCGGGGCTGTGTCAGTTAGACCACCCGAATCCACTCCACAGGCGGCAAATGAAGCAAAGTTGCCCGCCCACCCATTCCACAGGCGACGAGCGAAGCAAAGCCGCCGTCCACTGCCACCCCCGTCCGGGATGCCATCCTCCTCAAGGAAGAACCATAAGGGGCAGCCGAAGTTAAGTAACACGTTGAGGATGCCCCTTATGGTTCTTCCGCAACTTCACACTTTTTACATACATTTTACACATTTCTTCCATTTCCAACCGATAATATAATACCCATCAAAGACAAAAACGAATAAGCATATGCCGGGCAGGAACGGCGGAAAAGGAGAAAGTTATGATAAATTATAAAAAATTGACGGTGGCGCTGATTTGCGGGACAATCCTTACATTTCCAATTGCTGGATGCGGGCTGACAGCGCAGACAACAGAAAATACAGCAGCGACAACACAACAGGGCATTACATTAACGTCATCCCAGAGCGTAGCAGACACCTCTGGACTGACACTGGAATTTGACGAAGAAGATACAGTTACATCCTATGACAGTACGACAGCTTCTTATGTGACATTAAGCCAGAACGGCAGTACCGTCAAAGGAAGCGGTGTCACAGCAGACGGCTCGACCGTGACGATTACGCAGGCAGGAACTTACGTTTTATCCGGTACACTCAGTGACGGAAGTATTGTCATTAATACAGAGGATAAAGCAACTGTCCGCATTATTTTAAACGGCGTGGACATCAGCAGTTCGACAACAGCGCCGTTTATCGTACAGAGTGCGAAAAAAGTCATTGTGACACTTGCGGATAATACTGTGAATAAATTTACGGACAGCGCAAGAAGCACAACAGAAAGCGAGGATTATTCAGCGGCAGTTTATTCAAAAGCAGACCTTGTATTGAACGGAAGCGGTACATTAAATATTAATGCAGGATACCGCAACGGCATTAAGAGTACGGATGATTTAAAAGTGGTTTCCGGTACGTATCAGATTACAGCGGCAGAAGACGGTGTGATTGGAAAAGATTTGCTCGGTATTGCAGACGGTAACTTCACAATCAAATCCGGTACGGACGGCATGAAGTCAACTGATGATAAAGATACGACAAAGGGCAATATTATCATTGCAGGCGGTACATTTAAAATCGAAGCGGCAAGTGACGGTATTCAGGCAGAAAATATTTTAGATATACAGAATGGTACATTTGACATTACAACAGGAAACGGTTCAGCGGCGGTAGACATGAAGAGCGGTGACAGCGGCGCAATGGGCGGCATGGGGACCATGGGTGTTCCGGGAGAAAACGGCAGTGCGGGAACTTCTGCATCATCAGCTTCAACATCTTCCGATACGGATTCTGTCAGCATGAAGGGTTTAAAGGCTTCCAATGCGATTTATATCTGCGGCGGAACGATTACACTGGATACAGAAGATGACGGTATTCACAGCAATGATTCAATTACGATTGAAAGCGGAAATATTTCAATCCGTTCTGGTGATGACGGTGTTCATGCAGATTCCAGCCTGACAGTAAACGGCGGCGCTATTACAGTCGGTTACTGTTATGAAGGTCTGGAAGCAAAGGACATTGTGATTAATAACGGTGATATTACAATCAGCGCAGAAGATGACGGTATCAATGCTTCGGACGGTTCTTCTACGATGCAGACAGGCGGATTTGGCATGGGTGGTCAGAACCAGAACAGCAGTAACAGCTCGGCACTGACGATTAACGGCGGTAATCTCTATGTAGAAGCAGACGGTGACGGACTGGATTCTAACGGCAGCATTACGGTAAACGGCGGTACAACCATTGTATGCGGTCCGACATCTTCCGGTGATACAGCAGTGGATTTTGACGGCGAATGTGTATTAAACGGTGGTACACTGATGGCATTCGGTTCAAACGGTATGGTTGAAACACCGACCTCTGCTTCGAATGGAAGCTGCATTGTGGCTGGATTTACCTCACAGCAGGCAAATACGGCATTCAGTATAACAGACAGCAACGGCAGTACAGTTCTTAGCTATACACCGGAAAAAGCCTATGCGGCGGCAGTCTGCTACAGCAGTGATTTAAAGAGCGGTCAAACCTATACCGTAACGGCAGGAAGTACATCCCAGTCCGTAACCGTAAACAGCAGCGTGACGACTTCAGGTATTTCATCTATGGGCGGCGGCGCACAGGGTGGCGGAAAAATGGGCAGCGGTCAGCCGGGCGGCATGCAGTCAGGAAACGGTACAGGTGGTGATGCCAGCGGAAATGCAGGCGGCGGTATGAGCCTGCCGGACGGCACAACAGATGGTCAGGGAAATGCACTACAGATGCCGGATGGAACACAGGGAGAGGTACCGGGTATGCCTGACGGAACAACCGGCGGCGGTCAGATGGGTGGTCAGCCGGGCGGCAATGCTGGTGGAAACGGCGGCATGAACGCTCAGAACAGTTCTTCTAACGGCATCTAAAAAGGAAGGCTGTTTCGCCGGATAACCGGTCTGCCGGACAGTCTGTAAGAATATGAAAAAATAATTTTGCAATACGCAAAAAATATACTATAATAGGAAGTACTACAGAATTAGATGAAATGGGGTGCTTCCGGAATGATGAAAAATCATCCTTATAAAAAATACATATATGCGGCAGTGAGTCTGTTTGGTGTGATTGTCCTTTCAATCATCGTCTTCTTTATCATTTTCAGATATGGAGAAATCAAACAGGCACTGCGGCATATTTTTAATACCCTGATGCCGTTTATAATCGGAGCGGCGCTGGCGTATATGATTTGTCCGCTGTGCAGGACAATTGAAAAGTTTTATCTGCGGATACTTGAAAAGACAGAGCGGATAAAACAGGCAAAAAAGGAAAAGCTGGCATTGACGGCAAGTGTTTTTACGGGAATCTTTATTACACTGGTTGTCATTTATCTCATTATCATTATTATTGTACCGCAGCTGATTACAAGTGTGATCCGTCTGGTTCAGATTCTGCCGGACAGCGCGGACAGACTGGTAAAGTGGTTAGAGAAAATGTTAAATTCCAACGAGCAGCTTCTGGCAGTTTCGCAGGAGCTGGTAGATAAAGGGTATCATTTTATTACGGACTGGCTCTCAAACGGACTGTTAGAATCCGTAGAAAATATCGCAACGGGATTATCAAGCGGTGTGATCAGTTTCTTTACGCTGATGCTGAATTTGTTTATTGGTGTGATTGTTGCAATATATTTACTGCTTTCAAGAAAGAAACTTGCAAGACAGGGGAAGCTGATTTTATATAGTATTTTCAAAAAAGAGGCAGCGGATTCGATTATGGATGAAGTTTATTTTGCAGATAAGACATTCAGCGGATTTATCAATGGAAAAATTGTTGATGCCGTGATTGTTGCGGTAATCTGTTACGTCGGCATGATGCTGTTTAAGGTCATCACCGGGGCACAGGTGACAATGAGTGAGGTGCTGGTTGCCGTGATTGTCGGTATTTTTAATGTGATACCGTTTTTTGGCTGGTATATCGGACTGTTTGCATCGGCACTGCTGATTTTAATCGTCAATCCGGTACAGTGTGTATTTTTTGTGGTATTTGATTTTATCTTACAGCAGATTGACGGTAACATTTTAGGACCGAAGATTCTTGGTGATACGACAGGGCTTTCCAGCTTCTGGGTGCTTTTTTCGATTCTTTTATTTGGGGATTTGTGGGGATTTGCAGGAATGTTAATCGGCGTTCCGGTATTTGCCGTGATTTACCACATTATATCCCAGCTGGTTGCAAAGGGACTGCGCCGCAACGGACAGGAAGAAATGCTTGTACAGTACGAGCGGGATTTTCCGCCAAAGCAGCCGGAGGAAACAATTGTACGGAAAATAAAACAATAAAAATTAAAAGTGTCAAGTATTTTTGCTTGACACGTATTTGCTTCTGTGATAGTATAAATTTTGTCATTCGACAGAAAAACTGTAACACAGAAATGAAGGGTGCTTATGGAACGAATCGTTGAGCAGACGCTCCTGTATGATTTTTATGGGGAGCTGCTGAATGAACATCAGCGTCAGATTTATACGGAAGCCGTATTTAATGATTACTCGTTAAGCGAGATTGCGGATGAATACGGTATTTCAAGACAGGGTGTTCATGATTTGATAAAACGTGTGGACAAGACACTGACCGAGTATGAAGAAAAGCTTCATCTGATTGAGAAGTTTATTGCCACCAAGGAAAAGGTGCACTTAATTGACCGGTATGCGAATGATTATATTTCTTCGAGTGATATTGACTGTATTCACAAGATACAGGATATTGCAAAAGAAATTATTGAGGATTTTTAATCCGGCAGTATAGTAGAAGTGAGGGCTTATGGCATTCGATAGTTTATCAGACAAGCTTCAGAACATTTTTAAAAACCTTCGCGGAAAAGGACGGCTCACCGAAGCAGATGTAAAGACCGCTTTGAAGGAAGTAAAGATGGCATTGCTTGAAGCAGATGTTAATTTTAAAGTGGTAAAGCAGTTTATCAAGTCTGTGGAAGAACGGGCAATCGGTCAGGATGTTATGCAGAGCCTGACACCGGGGCAGATGGTGATTAAAATTGTCAATGAGGAAATGGTTTCTCTCATGGGCTCCGAGACGACTGAAATTGCATTAAAATCCGGTAATGAGATTACGGTCATTATGATGGCAGGTCTTCAGGGCGCAGGTAAGACAACGACAACTGCCAAGCTTGCCGGTAAGTTTAAGTCAAAGGGCAGAAAGCCTTTGCTTGTTGCGTGTGATATTTACCGTCCGGCTGCGATTGAACAGTTACGGATTAACGGTGAAAAGCAGGGCGTGGAAGTCTTTTCCATGGGTACGAACAACAACCCTGTCGATATTGCAAAAGCGGCAATTCAACATGCAAAAAATAATAACTTCAACGTTGTTATTTTAGATACAGCCGGACGTCTTCATGTAGATGAAGACATGATGGCAGAATTACAGCATATCAAGCAGGAGATTGCTGTAGACCAGACAATACTGGTGGTTGATTCCATGACAGGACAGGATGCGGTCAATGTGGCTGCAACATTTAATGAGAAGATTGGAATTGACGGTGTAATCCTTACCAAGCTGGATGGCGATACGAGAGGTGGTGCGGCACTTTCAATTAAGGCAGTGACCGGAAAGCCGATTCTGTATGTCGGTATGGGCGAAAAACTTTCCGATTTGGAACAGTTTTACCCGGACCGTATGGCTTCCAGAATTTTAGGTATGGGAGATGTGCTGACGCTGATTGAAAAAGCAGAAGCGCAGATTGATGAAGAACAGGCAAAGAAAATGGGTGAAAAGCTCAAAAAAGCCGAGTTCGATTTTAACGATTTCCTTGATTATATGGGACAGATTAAAAACATGGGCGGCATTGGTTCGATTCTGAATATGCTTCCGGGTATGGGCCTTGGCGGTCAGATGAAAAACATGACAGTGCCGGATGATGCAGAAGATAACCTGCGCCGTACAGAAGCGATTATCTATTCCATGACAGCAAAGGAAAGAGCGAATCCTGACATTTTAAATCCATCCAGAAAGAACCGCATTGCAAAGGGCGCGGGTGTCGACATCAGCGAAGTCAACCGCCTTGTAAAGCAGTTTGACCAGATGAAAAAGATGATGAAACAGATGCCGGGAATGATGAAAGGTGCTAAAAAGGGACGTTTCCGTCTGCCTTTTTA
>ENA-ORMX01001433-ORMX01001433.1-human-gut-metagenome-genome-assembly--contig:-NODE-1433-length-15564-cov-20.024180_pt1 | contig 15564 bp, 12 predicted proteins | sample MGYA00242108_ERZ509007 | MGnify/ENA primary metagenome ERZ509007 (study PRJEB26280, sample SAMEA2338745) | human gut metagenome | biome: human gut; feature: human-associated habitat; material: faeces...
AATTTGAAAGCAAACTTTCATTGCGCTCATTTGCAAAATCTTTAGCCAAAGGGAGTTTTTTCGAAAACCTACCTTCAATAGTCTTTACGACCCTTTCGGTTCCCCTTACAGGGGACAGAAACCTTCCTTACCCTTAAGGAAGGCTCCACCTCTCACCCCGACCCTCTCACCCTCAGGGAAGAGGGAGGAAACCGCTCCTCCTCGTCGCTCGGAACCGCTACGCTCTAAGGTTGGCGGGGCATCAAAGCCCTCGCCATATTTTGCGGGATAGGACCGCCTGGCTGTTGCGGTGGGAGATCTAATGCTGCATCAAAGGTCTTCGCCATGTTGTGCGGGATGGGACCGCCTGGGAATAGCAGTTTGTAGTTTACAGTTAATAGTTAATAGTTTACGATTGATTTCGTGGTTATTTGCTGATAACTTGCAGATTTATTTTGATTTTCTTTGGCGGTTTCAATAAAAAAGCGGAACTCTGCGGCAATAAACTATAAAATGAATAATGACTATGATGGGAATATTACAAGTTGCCTCTTATATATACAAGCGCTATATGGATGATTTTGGCGTTCGTATTGATGAAATGAAGTTGCATAAGCTACTTTATTTCACGCAGCGTGAGTGCTTGATTCAAAAGGGCGAGCCTATGTTTGATGCACAATTTGAGGCTTGGAAATATGGTCCTGTCATGGTTCAGATTCGCCAGCATTATAAAAATGATTCTCTCCCAGAATTGATGGATAAAGAGCAGCGTGGCTGTAGGATGAATATAAAAAGAATATAAAAGGAAAAAGCGTGCAAGCCACATCATAGTCGCCTGCACGCTTTTTGTTTTTATCATCTAAATTTCTGATGATTTCCAATCGAACACGATGGTGTTGTCTTCTTTGATATTGAAGCTCATACCTACCTTGATAATTTCCTTGCCGCTCATGGCAAAGGCATCGGCATAATGCTTGCTTTCTATCTGCTCAAGAGCCTCCTGGGCTGTCTTTCCAAACTTCAGCTCCATTACATAGATAGTATCGTCCGTCTCCATGGTTATATCAATTCTCCCCTTTGACGTATGTTGCTCCACTATAATCCTGAAATTCGTGAGCAAGGCAAAGATGATATACATCGTTTGCTGGTAATGCCCTTCGTAATGGGTGTTGTTGCAATAAGGCACAGTCTCCCAAAACGATTTCAGCAACTGTAATGCTTCGTCTATCTTGCGCTGTTTAATAAGCACCGACATCTTGGCGATGGTGGTATTGCACATCGCAGTCTTTGAGGTCAGATAATGAGGCAACAAACTTCTGTACAATCCAACTCTTATTTCCTTGTTGGCAATGGCTAGGGTATAGAGCTCCGTTTCTTCATCATAATCCTTGATGGTGATGTAGCCACTCTGATAGAGCAGCGGCATGATGGTGGTCATGGTTTCCGTGGCAGCATCAAAGTCATCCTTTCCGGCTTCCATACTTTCGCCCAGGTTCGCTGGCAGAAAGTTGAAATTGCGCATCATATTGATCAGATAAGTAGGAGTGCCTGATCCAAACCAGTAGGAATCAATCTTCTGCTTGGCAAAGCAGGTTAATAAGCTGAACGGATTATAAACGTCTGGAGAAGGCCATGTAAAATGATAGCCGTCATAATTATCCTTTAACTTAGCTAACGTCTGCTCATACGATAAGTTTAATTTTTCAGCAAGTGCCTCTATGTCATTCCGCATTCCGTTCACCAGTTCATCTTCCGTAATTCCGCAAATGCCGGCATACGGCTCGTCCATACTGATATTGGTGATGTTGTTCAATTCGCTGAAGATGCTGAGCTGAGAGAATTTGGTGATGCCTGTGAGGAATACGAAGCGGAGCAATTTCTCGCATCCTTTTAGCGGACTGTAGAAATTGCGCATGGCGTTGCGCAGTTCTTCCAGTTTTTCATCCTCGTGTACCACATCAAGCAAAGGGGCATCATATTCGTCAATCAGTATTACCACTTGCTTGCCCGTTTCCCTATAGGCAGTTTGGATAAGTGAGATGAGGCGGTCGTTGGCATCAATAGCCGGATTCGTAATACCCCATTTCTGCTCTTGTTCTGCAAGTCGCTGGTCGAAATATCTTTCCAGCTGGGCTATCTCCATGTGTTTGCCCATGCTCATATCGAAATGCAGCACCGGATAGCTTATCCAATCCTTTTCTAGCTTTTCGATGGCGAGTCCTTTGAAAAGATCCTTCTTGCCTTCAAAATAGCTCTGCATGGTAGTTAGCAACAGCGACTTTCCGAAACGGCGTGGACGGCTCAGGAAGAAATAAGTACCATCAGTATGTGCCATACGATATACATATTCCGTCTTGTCGATGTAGAACTTATCCTCTACTCTGATTCGTTCGAAAGTTTGTAATCCTATCGGATATAGTTTTCTTGCCATAATTGCTCGCCTTTCTTTTAAGTGATATTCTCTTTGTTGGCAAAGATACGAATAAATGGTGAAACCACCAAATTAAAAACATCTTTTCTTCATTTATGCCCCTTATCTCATTTCCTTATACCTTTTATTTCTTTTCTCCCTTCTCTTATTTCTTTTCTCTCCTCCTTTTATTTCTTTTCAGGCTTCCTCTTATCTCCTTTCTTCCTTCTTGCTGTATTAATAATGGGTTAATCTCGGGAAAAGTCTTGGTTGATTATAGGATAAAATGTTCTTTAACCCTATTGAAATCTCCGTTCATAGACGTTGAACGGCGGTTCAGCGTCTTTGAACGGCGGTTCAACGTCTTCGAACGGACATTCAACGTCTATGAACGGAGATTTTATCTAAGTATAAATGTTTCTTTTCTCAGTTGAAAGAACTGTTTTAGTAGGTTAAAATCCTTGTTTTACCCCTCTTCTTGCTCTCATTCATTCGTTTTCTTGCTCTCATTCACCCTCAATAAGCGATGGAAGCGCCTTTACCACGTCAGTACTAGCATAATAACCTCTCTGTGCCGTCTTGACTCCTTTTTGGGAGTATCCAGACAAAACGAAGGGCTGGACTTTCTCACGAAAACCCAACCCTTCTTTGTAAACCAGATCACTGCTGTCCCGTTTAGAAATCATCGGGTTAAATAGGCTAGGATACCATATGAGTGCAAAGGTACAAAATCAAATCGAATACACAACTTCTAGAACATAAAATATTGGATATTAATAACTTATATAATAATCGTCCAGACTAAACGGGACACTAGTGCAGATTTGAGTGAAGCTAAAAATCAAGAAAGAGGGTGTGGCTTATGACACACCCTCTTCTTTGTAAAACAGCTGTTTTTTATACTTTAATTATATAAGTAAAAGATGTTATTATATTTATCACTTATCTGACAGAATCAGGCGTATTGGCATCGCCTTGTAGCGGCCATTGTTCATGCCGTTGCTACCACTCACGAATCTCATATTGGATAATCCTATCCTCTTGTTGTAAACATCAAAGTATCTATACCAGAAACCATATTCAGGACTGGTGGTACTGAAGCCCTGCGTACCTGACAGCAAAGTCTTGGTCCAGAGATTTACATGGATAGGGTTCTTATGGCTCTCGCCCTCCAAGAATCCACCCATAGGCAGATAGATGTACGGCAACTCGGAATCCACCGTCTTGATACGCACGCAGTTGTAGGTTTCTCCTAACGATGTGGACTGTGGTACCACCTCCAGATTGCCAGCATTAACTAATTCTTCGAACACGGCATCAGTTGGAATGGTATAGCCTTCTGGTGCCAAGACGCTGGAGAGATCTCCCTGAGTGGCATCGCTGGTGTTCTTGTTTTCAGAAATATAGAAATAGCCACCAATGGCTTTCTTGTTCTTTTCCAGTGCCACCACATCTGGGGCATAGTAACCATTGTTGGATGCACCTAGGTTGCGGTCTAACATATAATAAGTAGTGGTGGTTCCATCGGCCTTCTTTCCCTCTACCTTTACCACACCATAATAGAACCAGCCCTTCACCTTATCCCCGTTTTCTGTCAGCTGATAATCAGTATATGCCTTGGAAGACTCATCTATCTTATGGAAGATACCAGTATGATAAACAGGATAGGTGATCTTGATGCCAGCCTTGTTGATGATGGTAAATGAAGACTTCCACAAATCTTCGTTTGCCGTAGTATTGGTAAGGCTTACCTTCCATTTGCCATTATCTTTTTCCACTTTGATTCTACTATCCTTGTTAATCTTAAAATCTCCATCTAGATAAGGGATAAGATACGTGATATTTGCTGTTCCCACGCAGAAATGCAAACCATCATTTCTCACAGCCCCTTGCATATCTGTAGGAGTGATGCCTTGCACATCAGTGTCCAACCAGCTGAAATAGTTGTCAGCTACGGTGGAGTTATTATACTGCATGGTAACGCGTCTCTCATCATCTTTTCTAAAGTCGAAACCAGCCTGCTTGATGGTTATATCAAGAGAAAGGTCGCCAGAAGTAACGGTGATGATTCCTGGACGTGGATTCTCTGATTGGTTATTCTTTTCAAGCTTAAGCTTCAAGGTATATTTCTTGCCTTTAGAAGAGCTGCTTGTCTCTTGTATATTATTCTCGGTCTCTTGCTGCCAATCGGTTATCCAAGAATTATTTATCTTGACATCATATAGCTTACCATTACTACTCGTTGCCTTTGGCAAGGTAGTAACAATGGTTACGGTAGCCTCTGTTGTGTTTGCATTTACCTCCTGATAATCGCTCACTCCCAGTTCATAGTCTTTGCAAGCTATCATTCTGGTGATTTCAGGGTTATCGTCCCGCACCTCTACTTCCAGTCTATTCTCTGGCTGACTCTTTTTAGCCTCATCAAGCGTAGAGAAGCCATAGTCGTTTACCTTGATTACCTTGATGGTATAATGGTGGTTGCGGAGCAAGGCATATTGGGTTGTCTTTTTGCTATCCTTGTAGAGTGCCACCTTATAATATCCTTCTCTATAATCTTCTTCACTTTTCTTATAATTCGCCTTGATAATCACCATTGCCTTGCCTGCAGAAGTTTCATTTACTGCCACGGTGGTTGCGGTACCGCCGCCCAATGGGTTGTCTTCCGTTCTGAGAGCGGTAGATTCCGCCAAGTCATCGGTAGTAGTTAGCTCGGTATAATTGGCAGGAGCTATGGCTGCCTTGGTTGCCATGTTATAGACGTACAAGCCTGCATTGGTGAAATTACCCTGGATGCCTTTGTCTATCTCCAAACTAATCTTGGCGCATTGGCGCAACATCGGCACAGAAGGATTAGCTTCCAAAAGTTTATCTATTGAAATTTCACCCCAGCAGATAGGGGCATCAAGCTGAGGGTCTCTCTCCTTTGCAGCAGTGAGAGACTGCAAGTCTTGCGCCTCGCTCTCCGTCATATCGCTGGCATTGGCTACAAGATGTACATTCTTGGTGCCAGCAGGTACATTGGTTATCTTTACCTTGTAGCTGCCATCAGGCTGCGGTGGTGATAAGGTAGAAAAGCAATCTGCCTTGCCTAAGTATTCGTTATTGTCTCCATAGAACACAGCCCAGAGCGAATTGAATGTCTCCGAGGTCCCCGCTCTTGTACCAATCTGTTGCTTGGTGAAGTTGGTCAATTGAAGGTTCAAGACAAGTCCCTCGGCAGGGATTTCATCCCCGCCGAGTCCGATAGCCTCCATCGTATCCTTGCAGGAAACAAGGCTTAGGAGCAATCCTATCCATATCATTAAATGTTTGATCTTCTTCATTGCTTAAACTGATTTATAACAGTGTTCAAATCTGATACTAATCTTATTTATTTCACATCAGAATGGCTTGCCTGCGTGCCAAGAGCCATCGTAATAGCCTGTGTCGTCATACTTCTCATAGCTGTTGCCATTGAAAAGGAGAATGGATTTGTCGTCAGAGATTTGATTATCTTTCATAATTCTGATGTCCTTCTCGTGGTCTCCCTTAACAGCCTTGAGGGTAATCACTGTCTCATACCAACCATTGCCGAGATCTTTGCAACTCCAACTTTTTTTATTTTTGTCGAAAATGGTGAATTGTTCTCTATCGCTACTGTTATTTTTTAGTTGGGCAATACCATAGACCTTAAACCATCCATAAGTCTGGAATTTGGTGTAAATGGTAAAGGCGATGTTCTCAATAGTTGGCATGTTATCATATATGTGCCAAGTAGGGTCTGATGTAGGATCATAGACAATCCAACCCTCGCAGTCCTCGTAGTCGAAGAGAGGAATACCCGGCTCCAAGTGATGAGGGCAACGATGAAGCGAATAACCTTGATCGTTATTGGTATTGTTACTGAACATAACCAATGTTTCACCAGGCTTGATGAGCCTTTCTTTTTCTTCATTCGAATTAACATTCTCTGTACGTTTCGGCTTGGCTTCCTTGGGGAAGTCCTTGTAATACCACCCTACATTCGTGTTATCCGCAACCATCTTATCACCAGGCCATCTTCCTGAAAATTCCCAAACAGGAGAGTTGACTTCATTTCCAGTAGTCTCACCAATCTGGGTATAGACATAGACATAATGATTGTCTGGTTGAGGTGTGTAAATTTTGTTGTTATTACACCACGAATATTCATACCATCCATCTGCCCAGTTGGTATTTCCTTTTTCCCCATTAAAAGTCTCTTCCTTTTTTTCATCAGGTGTACCCTCATAATTATCAGTTCCATTACCTCCAGTATAATGTGCGCGGTCGTTGATGGCACGGAAGTTGATACGATAGTTACCTACGGCAGGCTTTACCGTTACCTTGATTATCTTCTTGAAGCCTTCTGCAGATTCCTTTGGCTGCACAGTGAGGTAATGTACTGTCGTGGTAACAGGGTCAGTGGTTGCCACAATCTTGAAGGTTCCTTCTGGAGTATCAGGATTATCGCAAGATGCCTGAATGGTTGACTTACCTACGGTGGAAGAGGTTCCGTTATTGGTGAAAGCCAAACCGCCCAGGTTGGTCTTAAACTGTACCAATTTGGTATTGTTGTCGCTACCCCAATAGATGGTTACTTCCTGTGGATTTACCTCAAAATAAGGAGAGGCATCATACTCTACATCGAGATACTTCTTGATGTTGCCAGCCTTAATCCAAACCTTTGCCGTACCCTTGTACTTTCCATTATATTCGGAGAACAGAATGTCCTCGTTGATTTTGAATGTGATTCTATGATTCTTTATTGCATCTAGCTTGCTCAACACAATCACATCTTTCTCACCACTGGATGTTGTTACCTTTTCATCGCAACCGAAATCTGCCTCTGTCAGCATTACGTTCGACTTATAGTCGATGGAGTCTGCCGTGGTAGATGTTACGCTCGCGTTCGTCTTGCTTACCCACAAAGTAGTATGGTTGAAGTCGGCAGAAATAGTCTCCATTTCCCAGGGCTTCACACTTACCTTGCAATCCAGCTCCATATTACCGAGACTCTTGATAGCACCGGTAATCTCATAGAAGGTACCGCGAGGGAATACGGGTACTTCTGTGGTGCTGGTTTCATCCTTCTTATGACCCAGATTGATGCGATAATTGTTGTCTACAGAACCTCCTACATTACCATTGATGGTAAGATAACTGCGGTCGGATTCAGATGAGATATATCGCTCTGGGAGATAATAGGTCTGCTGGAAAAGCCATTTGCCCGCAGGGTTTACTGGATTTGCTGTTCCGGTTCCTTTAATATCATCATTATTATTTGTTGCTGACGCAGATCTGTTGTCAGTCCAATCGGCATAGTATACGGATGGACGTTCAGATGCCTGATACATATTGCTTGAAAAACCATCCTTGTAATCTTTATCTGCCCAAGTTGGAGTCTCAAATTTACCGCCCCAGTAAAGATGGGTAAAAGGAGAGAGATTCTCGGCTAAAATACTGTTGATGCTAAAGGTCTTGCCTCCGAATTCTGCTTTACTTGAATCGAAGATAAGATTCAGCTTAACCTTTACGCATGTAAATTTCAGGTTAGCTGCTACCTCTGTATATTTATCACCCGCTGCATTAATCACGGTTTCAGCGAGATTGCCTGCGGCATCCTTCTCAGGCTCATAAATCATCGGGATGTTTGTAGAAACCGGCATTCCCGGTTCTTTTCCAACGCCATAACCCAGTACTATATTTTTGAGTTCATTTTCTGTTTTGATAGTCTTACCACTCAACACCTTGTTCATGTTGGCAACCACATAGATATGGTAAGTGCCCGGCTCGATATTGAGCTGATAGTTAGCTACATGCGGCTCTACCATCATTGTAGCCAGTGGGGCAGGGAGCGTCTCTACCAGGAGCTTGCCTTCATTTCCATTTCCTGTAGGAAAAGCATAGAGGGTCAGGTCGTTGATCTGGCATTCATCTACCGTAGCATTATAGGTAGGAAGGCCGGAAGCATCGTCGGCACGGGTGCCGCGGCTGCTGAGCACGGTTGGCACGAGTACATGCAAGTTGCTTTCTGACGAAATGGGAGCGCACTCGCCTCCAAGTTCGTCAGAGCAACTTACTGTAACCAACAATATAAACCAACTAACTAAACTTAAAATGAAATCTCGTATTTTCATTGTTCCTAATTTTTAAAGTCAAATACTCTTATGAGCTAAATGCCCGAAAGGGGCTCTGACACCTGAAACGGTTAGAAATCGACAGGCGGCTGGATGCGCTTGACCCAATCCAGGATGGAGATTCTGATCTCCGCATATCTCCACTGGTTGCCCTGGAGGAAGAAGTCGAGCTTATAGTCGTACTCACGGTCCAGGAATTCCTGCTCTGAATAATGCTGGGCTTCGAAAGCACCACGGCATTGAGCCAGATAGTCAGCAAGATCGATGCGTGCCACCTCTTCGCCTGTAGTCTTGTTCGTGATGGTGAGGATGGCGTTCTTGTCGCTTTCTTTTTTCGGATGCCAGATGAGTCGGGAGAACATGAGGGCGGCATGAGCGGTACGCTCCTTTACATTGCCCTCGGTATCCTTAAACTCAGTGGTCCAGGTGTAGTATGGGGTATATGTCAACTCCTCGTCGGGGAGGAGAGAGTTGTCGTAACTGATATCGCCGTTGGCATTGGTTATCTGATAACTGAAGTCATCGGCATTGATGTTGGCAGGCTCGTCGGTCTGATGCAGGCTGATGGTGAGCTGCTTGGTATCACGAACCAGACCGATGGTATGGCGTGTAACCTGCAGGTCTTTTACTTCAACCAGTTCGTTGCTGAGTCCTTGCCAGAGTGTATCGAGCGGTTGGCTCTGGTTATTCACCTTGCCCTGTTCGCGGTCGAGTCGTGCATGGAGGGCGGTGATGTTGTCACCCTGCTGTGGCAGAGCTATCTGGAATTTGGCACCTGGCTGCGCAAGTGCATCTTCGTATTTCTTTTGGAAGGCGAAGGTTGCGAATCTGTATTTGCCCGGTTCCAGATTGATTCGCATGGCATAGTTAGGGTCCTTGAGCGGCTGTGATGTCGCATCGTTATAGGCATCATGGCGAGCAATGAAGTTGCCCTGCTCGTCGTATACGAATACGCTGAGTCCGCCCACATGATCATTGAACATGTCGGCACGCTGCACGTTGTAGTCGTACTTGAACTGCAAGTCAACACCCATGTCACAAGGAGGCAGGTCGTCGTGCATCAAGTCGTTGCAGCTGCTGAGCATACTGCCCGCCATGATGAATCCCCATCCCATGCATATATTCTTGATCCAACTGTTAAACTTCTTGTTTGCCATGATGCTTATCTGTTTTATGAAAAAGTAAAGTGTATAAATTGATTCTTATTCTTCCGATATAGCCAGCCGCTCCTTAGCGCTAGAGCGGCTGAGCTATATATAATAATGTGAAATGGATTACAAATCGACTTTGTCTGTACGCTTAGCCCAAGAAAGGATCTTTACGCTGACGCTGAGATACTTCTCATTCTCATCATCTGGCTGATTTGGGTCTACTGGAGGTACACCAGGGTAGCCAGGGCCATAGACGTTGCCAACTTCCAATTCATACCAGTTGTTACGGAGCATACCATAACGGCCAAGATACGTGGCGTTATCTGTTCCATAAGATTCACCTGATTTCCATGGAGTCAATGAGCCGAAGTGCTTAACACGAGCGATATAATATGTAACACCCTTAAGATAGGTATTAATACCAACCATCTCTTCTGGACGACCAGCTTTCAAGCCGAGTTTAGTATTGATTTCGGTAACGATAGCATCACCAGTCTTTAAATCTGCGCCATACTGCTTTTTGGCTTCGAGAACTGCACCAGAAGTACCATCCGTGATATCTGCCAAGGTAATCACATGTGAACCTTCAGTCTCGAGATTTGTATAGTTAACTGTACAACCTGGGAGAACTGAAGTTGCTGCAGTTTTAACTGCATCCTCTAAGTCTGCTTTTTTCAGGATAGTTTTCATATTGCCGATGGTGTAGAATGTTCCATCTTTCTCTGCAAGGCTAGTAATAGTACCAGTAGTAGCATCAACAGCCTTAGGAGCATATGTTGCCTTGAAGATAACACGGGTTGTCTGACCCTGATACATGTTTGCCAAGTTAAAGGTGTTCTCTAAGCAATATACCGGATCGGTGAAGGCTTTATTAATCTCACTTGTAGCTGTGATAAAATTGAATTCTTTGTTTCTTAAGTCATCACCGTCAGTATCTGTTTTTCTGAGTAGCTCATTACTGTAGTTAGGATCCTTACCCCAATAAACTCGTTTGTTAATACCTGTGAAACGTTCTGTAGTCCAAATAGCGCCAAAATCAGAACTTAAATCATCAATATTATGAACAGCGAATGTCTTCTTGTTTGTGATATCCAAAGCCCATTTGCTAAATGTTACTTCACTCTTTGTATCAGCTGATGTTGCCTTGTCCTTAACAGTTTTTGTTGTAGGATCAACAACAGACATCTTTGCTACTCCACGCTCTACATAAACATCTGCAGAAGGTTTAGCCTTAGCCTCTGCCTCTGTAGCATAGATATTATTTTTATCAATTGTAACCAAAGTTGTTACTTTGCCAGATTCATTCAATGGAGCATTAGCCATATAGAAGTTGTCTGTTGCTGTCAAGTCAGTTAATTTAGGACTCTGAGCCTTGTCATTCCACTCTTTATAACTTTGACCTGCAGTAGGCAATTCTATCTTTACGCCACTAGCAGTTTGGTTATTGAGTAAAACCAAAACACCATATGTATTCTTAGTATCCACATTGGTAAGCTTTGCTACCAGCTTTTTAGATTTTGTGACACCTTCTTCTTTATCGTTATCCCAAGCTATATTCGCATCAGGTAAATCTACGCTCTCAACAAACTTGTAAGAACCTTCATCTGCACCATACTTCTGGAAGATAAGGGCAGTTGCTTTAGAAACTTTATACTCATCTTCTGTGCCTGGGTCCACTACAGCACCACCACCTGCATCTGTTGCACGAGTTCCTCTTGCACCTGAAGTAGTAGAACCACTTACCGAAGGCAAGTTGATGGTGAAAGTTGCATAACCAACACCAGTTTCATTAGTACCAGTACCTGAACCTGCGGTTCCCAGGTCCTCATTGCTTGAACAGCTTGCCGTCATAGCTGCGATGACAGCCAAGCCAAAAAAATGTTTAATCTTCATAATCTTTGAAAGTTAAGCTTGTTTATAATCGTTATTCTCTAATTTTCTGTTATTCCAATTCCTTTATCTTCTTGAAGACATCTCTTACACGCTCTGCCTCTTTCGAGTTGCCTGCCTTGGCAAGATGCTTTTCGGCAGAAGTAAGATCACCTTTCTGCAAATCGGTGCAGGCGGCATTGAGATTCGCTGTCTCATCATCTGGGAAGAGACGGACTGCGATGTCGAATACCTCGTTAAACTCTGGCGAACCCGGCTCGTAAGTCTGTGCCACCAGGAACATCTCCTGCAGAGAAAGCTGCTGAGGCTTGGTCTTCAATATCTCCTTGGCTTCTTCGATGCTGAACGGACGAACCGTGTAGGTTACCGTATAGTCGCTATGACGGAGACGAGGATAGATATGATCCAGGATGTAGCGGTAACTTGCCGGATGGAGCTTTCTGATCTTCAGGTCCTTATTGTCGGGAGCCAGCGAGGAGTTAGCTATCTCGAGTATCGCTTCCTTATCAGCCAGATTACTTGCCTGAATCTTCTTCTTGAATCCTTCCCAGTCTTCCGGTGTAGCCTGATAGGTAAAGAGCTTGCTGTTTAAGGTGTAGAGACTGCTCACATATTTGCGGAGGGCAGCTGCACGCTCGTTGGCAAGGCGCTTGTTGTTGGCATACGAACCATCAGGCGAAGCAAAACCATGGATATCAATATCTGTGATTTCAACGTTCTTGTCGTTCTTCACCAGGTCGATGGTGGAAGTAATCTTCTTCAGCTCAGTAGCATTCTCACGGAAGTTGGCAAGGATATTACTCTTGTTAACCACAAAGCTGAGATAGGCTTCACCCTTTTCGGCTCTCACCTTCTTGGCTTCCGCCTTCGGCTGCACGAAGAAATCCTTCGTAATCTTCGGTGTACGGTCGATATCCGCAATCGGCGTATTGTCCTGTTCTATCAGGTTGCCGCATCCGCAGAGATCTTCCTTCACCGAGAGTTTGAACTTCTTCATCCATTTCTGATAAGGAACAGACTGGGCGAAGTAAACTTGCTGACTGGTCTTGTTCTTGCGGGTAAGAACCTGTGCCTGCGGATTCTTCTTGCTGTCGGCAAGTCGGCGGTATCTTACAGCCTGGTTTCTACCCTGGATGATGATAGGGTTGAGAGCGATAGAATCAGTTCCTACCATTACCGGTGTGAAAACAATCTGCTGCTCTGATTTCATCTTCAAATCGTTCAGATTCATACGGAAGGCAACGTCCATCCGGTTGCCGTTCTTGCGTGCCAAGACACTGTCTACCTGAATCTTCCCCCCTGCCAGCTGTTGAGCCTGAGCAGGCATGATGCCCTGAGAAAAGAGTATGCAGAGAGGCGAAATGACCGCATAAAGCTTCATTTTATCCATATTATGATTTCCCTAAAATTTTTTGTATTCTGTCTAGTTATTACGTGTTTATATTGTCAGTTAAAACAACAGTTAAATTAAATTCTTAGAACACGTATATGAGAGATAGTGCGGCTTTTGTAGGGCCCACATAGTTGCGGTGGTCTTTGTCGAGACATTTTTCGCATCGTCCGTAAAGCTTGTAAGGACTGTAGGCATATCCCAAACCGATAGACCCTTCGAAATTGAGGTGCTTATTAAGCAACCACTGATAGCCGTAGGTAAGGCCTCCACCTACATACCAGCCTTCATAGTGCCTGCCCTCCAGAGTTTTCGGCAGGATGCCGAAGGGCATGTCAATGTTTTTAATGTTGTATTCACCGCCTAAGGCATGGATTCCGAAGAAATGGCCTCCAAACTTCTGGCAAGTGTACCATCTGTATTCTGGCATAACATTCCAGAATCTCATCTTCTTGTCGCCCGAGAACTTCCAGGGGTTCAGGGTTCCGAAGAGTTGGAAGGTTGTTTTCTTGCCCGTGCCGATTTCTATGCCGGCGTTGGCAGATGTGGAAGCCCATCCCAGTAAGTTGGTCTTCAGAGCGACCTCCTGCGCTCGCGTCGTTGCCGTTGAAAGGATCAGCAGCAGCAACATTGCTGATTTTATGAATGTTTGCTTCATCATATCTTTACTTTTATATTTGGTTTCGTTATATTAAACTTAGCCATCGTTCGCTAGTTGGTATCTTTTTCGGCTGCAAATTTAAGAGAAAATCCAATACGAAGCAAGAAAAAGTTTCAAAAAGGCTACATTTCTTTGTGCAAACGTTTGCACGCTTTATGCAACCTGTTTACGCACACACATCATCAAGCACATGATTAATGGCTGCCTTAATCATTTCCAGTGCCTTGCCATGTTTCTTCTTATTGATGTTCAAAAAATTATGGTCATCTTTTTCCCGGGAGGCCTGCTCCCAATCTTACGTTTACAGACACAGACGGGAAAGCTCTCAGCCTGCAATCCTTCAAGGGGCAGCTGCTTTTGGTGGATATCTGGGGCACGTGGTGTGCTCCTTGCATAGAAGAAATGCCTTATCTTGCCAAGCTGCAGAATGATACACTGCAGATAGCCAGGGATGGCAGTTTTGAAAAGGAAATCAAACTGCTTTCTCCTGGTATTGCCTATTTGGGAATTGAAGACAGGAAAGCCTTCTGTCAGGATATCATCAGGTATATTGATGAAAATCTGGAATAGATAGGTGGCTTTTTCAATAATGCCTTGCCTTTTTCTGTAAGTATATATTTTTGTCCAGGGTGTTTAGAGTGTATTGTTGCTCAACATAGCCTTCATCTCAGCGCGTTGCTTTGAGAAATCTATGCTACCACGCTTCTTTAATGTTTCTTCAGCTTTTTCTCTGAAAGCTAAAGCTTCATCACCTGTCAGCATTGGGATACCATTAATTGCTAGAATCAATAGTTACGGCATCTTAAACTATTAATTAAGATGATTGTTTCCTTGATTCCGCAATAACAATTCCACAAAATCTTTTATATTTACAACAAAAATGCGAGGAAATTCAACCTCATTGAGAATTTTAAAGTGAGCATCATTACTCACTATACAACTTGCACCAGCAGAAAAAGCACAATCAACGAATTTGTTGTCGTCCTCATCAGCTTGAATGAGATGCAACTTATAATAGGGTGTTACGAATTCCACATTCTTTTGACTTAGAATCACAGACACAACATTACTAGCAATATTTGCATTAGTTTTCTGCTCAATGATTTCTAAATACTCCTCAATAATTTCATTTGTAACGCACAAGGTCAATTTACCTTTCAAGAAATCATCCCAAATCTTACGATAAGGACTTATCCTTGGAAGGCTCATCAACAAGCAATTAGTATCAAGAACTATCTTTCTCATTTGCGTGAAGTGCGTAAATGCTCATTACCCCAACTCTCGATGGTATCAAGAGTTATACTTCCATTATCGCACAACTCATCAATCCCCTCATCAACCTTCTTTGCAAAGTATTGAGAGAGAACATTTTCAAGATTATCTAATTCCTGTGGAGTCTTGATATAAGACATCATTTGAAGAATCTTCATCTGAGCAGGGTTAAAAACAGTCTGTTCCATCCTATTTTCAATTAAACGTTCAACATTCTAACCGCAAAAATACGCTTTTTCTACGAAACCACCAAGAAAATCGAAAGAAATCTGCAACTCATCAGCCAATTTCCCCAAAATCATCAGTAAACAACAACTTATAAACTATTAGCAGTTTTATCATCCATCTAACTATTAATCTTTATTAATTATACATAGAGATATACCATATATATGAAATATATTATGTATCTTTGCACCAAAGTAGAACCATTTAAATAAATACACTTATGAGTACAGTTTCAGTAACACCTTCTAAAAGAAAGATTATTGACTTAAAAGATGATACTTTTAAGACTCTATCCATTATGGCTATTCAGAAGGGAACCAACCTCAAAAACTATATTGAGGATATACTCAATGGCATAGCCGAAGATTACGAAGACGCAAAGCTCTATGCTAAATTAAGAAAAGAGCAGCCAGAGGGTCTCATCCGTGCCAACAAAGAAGAACAAG
>ENA-ORMX01001436-ORMX01001436.1-human-gut-metagenome-genome-assembly--contig:-NODE-1436-length-15543-cov-6.192213_pt1 | contig 15543 bp, 8 predicted proteins | sample MGYA00242108_ERZ509007 | MGnify/ENA primary metagenome ERZ509007 (study PRJEB26280, sample SAMEA2338745) | human gut metagenome | biome: human gut; feature: human-associated habitat; material: faeces...
CCCACACAGCAGCGCGGATGCCGTAGCCCTTGTCGGCGGGGGAGTAGGAGCAGGCGGTGGTCACGCTGGTGCCAAGCGGGTCCAGCTGCTCCATCATGTAGGGGTTGCCGGGGAAACCGCCGCAGGCCAGCAGCACGCCCTTGTTGGCGTTGTAGCGGATAAAGTGGTCATCCTCGGTGCTCTGGGCGATGATGCCGGTAATGCGGCCATCGCTGTTCTTTTCCAGCTTGGCCAGACTGGTCTTGAAGTCCACATCGTAGCCCAGCTCCTGAATGTACTGCAGCAGCAGCTCGTTGCGTGCCAGACCGGACTCGCGCTCGCTGGCCATGTAGTTGTGCTCCTGCACAGGATAGAGGTAGTCGGTGTTGTGCTCGGCATTTTCTGCAGGCCATGCAGCCTCGCTGCCGGAGGTGAAATCGCATACCCAGCCGTACTTATCTTCCAGAATGCTGCGCATGAAGTCGTGCATGGCGGCAGACTCGTTGATCCAGGTCTTGACAACGCGCTGGTCGCACTTGCCGGAGGCATAGCGGGAGATCTCGCTCAGCAGCTTTGCCTTATCGGTGGCGGGTTCGCCAGCCTCCTTAGCGGCAGCAGAATCAACAGCGCCGTACCAGTGACGGGTGTCCTGCACGTTGGCGTTCTGCTCGATAACACGGAAGTTCAGGCCGTTGGCAGCAGCATAGGCGGCAGCAAACATACCGCCGTTGCCTGCACCCACAATGAGGATGTCGGTGTCCACGGTCTCGGTGATGGCAGTCTCATCGATGTCGGGCTCTTTGCCCAGCCAGTCGTTTGCGTCGCCTGTGGGCAGCTGCACGCTGGACACCACGGCCTCACCCTTTGCCTGTGCGTAGCAGCTCTTGGCAGCTTTCATCACGGCGTCGGAGGTGATGGTAGAGCCGGAAACGCCGTCGATCTCGGCAGAACCGGCAGCCATCAGCTGCTCACGCAGCTCATCGGCAGCGGCAGCGCCGAAAGAGGCGGTCTCGCCGGAGGTGTCCACCACCACGTCGGTGACAGCGCTGTCAGAGAAGGTCATGGTGACCTTGACGGTGGAGGAGATGCCCTCGGCGGTGCCCTCGTAGGTGCCGGGAATGTACTGACCGGCAGCACCGGAGGCAGTGGAGCCGGAGGCGGAATTGCATGCAGCCAGTGCGCCGGCAGTGACACCGCTCATGGCGGCGGCAGCGGCGATCTTCAGAAAGCCCTTGCGGGAGATCTTGTTCATAGGTACGCTCTCTTTCTCTTTTCTCTTCTTGCTTTTCTTCTCATCGCGCAGCAAGTTAAAAACCACTTTGCTGAATCTTTAACAATTGTAGCGTAGAGCGGCGCACTTTACAATTCAATTATGTTATATTATAATTTAGGAAATCCTAATGTAAGAAAGCGAGGATGCGCAGATGAACCAGAGTGCACTGGAAGGATTTGTGAAGATCGTAGAGATGGACAGCTTTTCGGCAGCAGCAGAGGCACTGTATCTTTCGCAGTCAGCGCTTTCGCAGCAGATCCGCACGCTGGAGGGACAGCTGCAGTTTGAACTGTTTCAGCATGTACCGCGCCGGGTGATCCTTACCCCGGCAGGCCGGGACTTTTACCCCAAGGCAAAGCAGCTGGTGGCTCTGTATCAGCAGGCGGTGCGCCATGCCCGCGCAGTGCAGCAGCAGGAAAACCCGCCGGAAAGGCATCTGCTCATCGCAGGATATCATGAGGCGATGCGGATGTTCGTGTACGACCTGTTTTCCCTGACAAGTGACCTGTGCCTGCAATATACCCCTATTCTGGGGTGGTGTGCCAACCGCAGCGAGGTCTGGCGCAGCCTGAAAAAAGGGGAGATGGATCTTTCCTTCCAGCTGGAAAGTGCAGAGTTCTACGCGCAGGGGCTTACCTTTGTGCCGCTGTTCTATATGCCGGAACTTTGCATCCCCATCCACCCACCCGCTGATATGCCGGTGGGCAGACTGACCTTGGAACAGGCATTGCAATACCGCTGGCTGCCCATCAAGGAGATGTACCAGACTGTCTACGAAACAAGACTGTTGCAGGAGGGAATGGACCGAGGGGTGGAGTTTACGCCGGTGGGCGGTATCCGCAGTGCAGCCTACGGCGACCCGGCACTCAAGATGATCCCGCCTTTCTACTACCGCAGACCGGACCTCAGTTTTGTGCGGGTACTGGACTGGGGCAGGGGACACCGGTTTGGCATCGTGCTGGGGCAAAAGCGCGAGGACCCGTGGGTGATGGCTTATGTCCGCGCGTTGCAGCAGCTGCTGCCGTCTCTTTCGGAAAAGCTGTTCGGCCTGAAGCTGGAAGCGGTGGAGGAATCATAAAGAAAAGACGAAAACCCTCTCAGGCACCGACAGATGTAGAAAAGCTCCCCCTCTCGGGGGAGCTGGCATCGCGCAGCGATGACTGAGAGGGTAAAACAAATAGCACCTGCTGGCCTTGGAAAGGAAGGCGGCAGGTGCTATTTTTGTGCTTATACTGCGATGACGGGCAGCTTACTCCACCACGTCCTCGAACTGGCTGTTGTACAGGTCGGCGTAGAAGCCGCCTGCTTCGATCAGCTGGTCGTGGGTGCCCTGCTCCACAATGTCGCCATCTCGCATCACAAGGATGAGGTCGGCGTCCCGGATGGTGGAAAGACGGTGGGCGATCACAAAGCTGGTGCGGCCCTCCATCAGGCGGTCCATGGCGGTCTGGATGCGCTGCTCGGTGCGGGTATCCACACTGCTGGTGGCCTCGTCCAGAATCAGGATGCGGTTGTCGGCCAGAATGGTGCGGGCGATGGTGAGCAGCTGCTTCTGGCCCTGACTCACGTTGGAAGCGTCCTCGTTCAGCTCCATCTGGTAGCCGCCGGGCAGGGTGCGGATAAAGTGGTCGGCGTTGGCAGCCTTGGCGGCGGCGATCACTTCTTCATCGGTGGCATCCAGTCGGCCATAGCGGATGTTCTCCATGATGGTACCCTTGAACAGCCATGTGTCCTGCAGCACCATGCCGAAGCCCTCACGCAGGGCGCTGCGGTCAAAGTCCCGCACATTGTGGCCATTCAGGGTGATGGAACCGGAATCTACATCATAGAAGCGCATGAGCAGCTTGACCATGGTGGTCTTGCCTGCGCCGGTGGGGCCGACGATGGCCACCTTCTGGCCGGGCTTGACCTCACAGCTGAAATCGTGGATGACGGTCTTGTCCGGGGTATAGCCGAAGCGGACATGGCTGAATGTCACCTGACCGTCGATGCAGGCAGGGTCCGCGCGGCGGGCCGGGTCTGCCTGCTGGTCCTCTTCCGGCTCGTTCAAAAACTCGAACACCCGCTCAGCGGCAGCGGCCATGCTCTGCAGCATGTTGGACACCTGAGAAAGCTGCTGGATGGGCTGGGTGAAGTTCTTGACGTACTGGATGAAGGCCTGAATGTCGCCGATGGTAATGACGCCGTTTGCCGCAAAAATGCTGCCCACGATGGCCACCGCCACGTAGCCCAGATTGCCCACAAAGTTCATAATGGGCATCATCAGGCCGGAGAGGAACTGGCTTTTCCACGCAGATTCATACAGCTTGTCGTTGGCGGCGTTGAAGTCATTCAGCACCACGGCCTCACGGTTGAAGGCTTTGACCACGTTGTGGCCGGAGTAGACTTCTTCCACCTGACCGTTTACGACGCCCAGAATGGCCTGCTGGGCCTTGAAGTATTTCTGGCTGAACTGAACTACGATGAGCACAAGCACCAGCGAGACGGGCAGGATCAGCAGGGCGATCAGGGTCATCTTCGGGCTGATGGACAGCATCATGACCAACACGCCGATCATGGTGGTGACACTGGTGATGAGCTGGGTGATGCTCTGGTTCAGGCTCTGGCCCAGCGTGTCCACATCGTTGGTGATGCGGGACAGCACCTCGCCCACGGTGCGCTTTTCAAAGTAGGCAAGGGGCAGGCGGTTGATCTTTTCGTTGATCTGGCGGCGGAAGTCGTAGCACACCTTCTGCGAAAGACCGGTCATCAGCCAGCCCTGAATAAAGCTGAATGCGCTGCTCAGCAGGTACATGCCCAGCAAAAACAGCAGGATGCGGCCGATATACACAAAGTCAATGCTGCCGATGCCGCGCAGCTTGGCGACCCAGCCGGTAGCAAGGGCCGTGGTGGCTTTTGCCAGCACCTTGGGGCCTGCAATGTTGAAGATGGTAGAAAGAATGGCAAATACAATGGCGGTAACGAGCGAAAGGCGGTAGCGGCCAAGGGTGCGCACAAGCTGCAGCAGGGTGCCCTTGAAGTCCTTGGCGCGTTCGGTCGTCATGCGTCCGGGTCTTGGCATATCAATCACCCTCCTTTTCGGTATTCAGAGATTTGAGGTCCAGCTCCTTCTGGCTCAGCTGGCTGCGTGCGATCTCCTGATACTCCGGGCAGGTGACCATCAGCTGGGCATGGGTGCCCTTGCCCACCAGACGGCCCTCGTCCAGCACCAGGATCTGGTTCGCATGCAGTACGGTGGAAATGCGCTGTGCTACGATGATCACAGTGGAGTCGCCGGTCTCAGCTTTCAGCGCACGGCGCAGGGCTACATCGGTCTTAAAGTCGAGGGCAGAAAAGCTGTCGTCGAACAGATAAATTTTGGGGTCCTTGGCAATGGCGCGTGCAATGGAAAGGCGCTGCTTCTGGCCGCCGGACACATTGGAGCCGCCCTGTGCGATGGGGCTTTCGTAGCCCTGCGGTTTTGCATCGATGAACTCGGTGGCCTGCGCAATGGCAGCGGCCTTTTTCACGTCGGCATCGGTGATGTGCTCCCCGCCGAACTTCAGGTTCGAACCGATGGTGCCGCTGAACAGCACGCCCTTCTGGGGTACATAGCCCAGCAGATCGTGCAGCTGTGCCTGCGGCATATTGCGCACATCGATGCCATCCACGGTCACGCTGCCGCCTGTCACATCATAGAAGCGGGGGATGAGGTTGAGCAGGGTGGATTTGCCGCAGCCGGTAGAGCCGATGATGGCGGTGGTCTCGCCGGGCTTTGCGGTAAAGCTGATGTGCTCCAGCGCATCGCTGTCCGCACCCGGGAAGCGGAAGCTCACATCGTGGAACTCTACCTCACCCTGCCAGTTTTTGTGCTCCTGCGCGGGCTTTGCAGCAGCTTCGTCCGGGTCGTTGATGGTGGCTTTGGTGCGGATCACCTCATCGATGCGCTCCGCAGCCACACCGGCGCGGGGCAGCATGACGGCCACCATGGCCAGCATCAGGAAGGACATGACGATCTGCATGGTGTAGGTGATGAACGCGATCATCTCGCCCACCTGCATGGTGCCGGTGTCCATGGCCTTGCCGCCGAACCAGACGATGAGCAGGCTGGTGCCGTTCATGATGAGGGTCATAAAGGGCATCATGGCCACCATGGCACGGTTGGTGAACAGCTGGGTGCTCATCAGGTCTTTGTTGGCCTTGTCGAAGCGCTCCTCCTCAAACCGTTCGCGGCTGAACGCGCGCACCGGCATGATGCCGGTCAAGATCTCGCGGCTGACAAGGTTCAGCCGGTCCACCAGCTTCTGCATGATCTTGAATTTCGGCATGGCAATGTTCATCAGGAAGAGGATGAGCAGCAGCAGAACGGCCACGTCCAGCACAATGATCCAGGAAAGGCCGGTGCTGCTGTTCAGCACATGCAGCACGCCGCCAATGCCCAGAATGGGCGCATAGGCCACCATGCGCAGCAGCATGACGCAGACGAACTGCACCTGCTGGATGTCGTTGGTGGTGCGGGTGATGAGGGATGCGGTGGAGAAATTCTCAATCTCTGCATTGGAGAATCCGATGACACTGGCAAAGGTCTCTCGGCGCAGGTCACGGCCAATGGCGGCGGACACGCGGGAGGCGAGGAAGCCCACAGCAATGGACACGGCCGCCATCAGCAGGGTGAGGCCCAGCATCTGGCCGCCTACGCGGTAAAGGTAGCGCATCTGCACATCGTGGGCAACGCCCTGTGCCTCGTATTCCAGCTGCACCAGCAGCACGGACTGACTTTTGAGGTTCTCCATCAGGGTATCATCCAAGCTGGCAAACGCACCGGCCAGCTGCTGCCGGACAGCTTCGCGGGTAAACCCGGGCATCTGGCTCATGGCGGCAAACTGGTCGCACACGGTGTCCAGATCCTCGACAGTGGGGGTGACAGTCTCGGTATCCGTGGTGGTGCTCTCAGAGGATGCCGCCTGCATGTCGGCAAGGTCGGTCATACCCATGCTGTTCTGCCCGGCGGGGGTGTTCGCTGCCTGCGCAGCTGCCATATACAGCACGATGTCCGGCGTGGTGACGGCATCCTCCAGCGCGGCGCGCTCGTTGTCGGTCAGGTCAGTGCGCAGCTTCAGCACGCCGTCGTCCTGAAGATAATACCCGTAGGCGTTCTGGAGCGCATCGGCGTCCTCTTCGCTCATCAAAAGCGTGAGGGCGTCCAGCGTGCTCTGGCGTATCGTTTCCGGCAGGGGGCTTTCAATGCCGCCCTGCTGGATGCCGGTGTCCACGATCCTGCTGGTGTAGTCCGGCAGCGAAAGATCGCAGTACGCCTGCACGAACAGCAGCGCGAACACCACAAGACAGACGGCCCAGTGCCGGGCCAGCTGCTTGAAAATTTTCGTCATGGTTCGGTTCTCCCTTCGTTGTTTTTTGCTTCACGGGAAGCGTTTTCCGCAAGAATGGCATCCATCAGTGCGCCGCGCAAAACGTTCATCTGCTGCACCTGCTCCGGTGTCAGCCGGGCCATCACGCAGGCAAAATAATCGCTGAGGGCATCTTCACACCGGGCACAGGCGGCGTAGCCCTCCGGCGTGATGCGCACCAGCGTTTTGCGCCGGTCAGCCGGGTCCGCTTCGCGCAGAACAAGGCCGTCCTGTTCCAGCTGACGCAGGCTGCGGCTGATGGCCGGCAGCGGCTGGTGTGCCTCCCGGGCAAAATCGGAAACATACACCGCTCCGTCCTGCCCGCGGGTGCTGATCGTGTGAGCCAGACCCTCCAGCATGGGAAAGTGGCACTTGGGACAGCCCCGCAGAGCCACCTTCATGCCGGCCCGGGACGCCTTGCTCAGCCGTCCGAAAAAATGGCACAGGCCGTGAAAGCCCGCGGCGGCTTCGGTCTCGTTCAACATTCTATCCCTCCTCATTGCAAAATGCTTAACAGCTGTTAACTATTAACGCCTGACAATAATATTCCTCCTGCACCCAGAATGCAAGGGCGGTTTAGGATAATTTTAAAAAAGTTCACAAAAAGGGAAGGGAGGCAGAAAGCCTGAACCGCCCGGCAGCTGCATAAATAGAATAAGAAACGTTTCTGCGGGAGGGGCGGCGGCATTGGAACAGGGGCTGAAAGGAATCTTTGCGCTTTTTGGCGGGCTGGCATTGTTTTTGTATGGCATGGATGCGCTCAGCCGCAGTCTGGAAACAGCAGCAGGGCAGAGGATGAAGCGGCTGCTGATGGTGTTGGCCGGCAGCCCGGTGCGGGGCGTGCTGGCGGGGGCAGCGGTCACGGCGGTGCTGCAAAGCAGCTCGGCAGTCACGGTGATGGTGCTGGGCTTTGTAAGTGCGGGCCTGCTGACCCTGCGGCAGGCGGTCCCGGTGATCTTTGGCTGCAACATCGGAACCACCATTACCGCACAGCTGCTGGCCTTCCGGCTGGAAGATGTGCGCGGCCTTGTGCTGCTGGCCGGGCTGCTGCTCTGCTTTGCCTGTGCAGGGCAGAAAGGCCGGGCTATTGGCCGGGCGGTGTTCGCCTTTGGCCTGCTGTTCGAGGGCATTGCCGGTATGAGCACGGCGCTGGCCCCGCTGGCACAGAGCCCGGTGTTTGCGCTCTGGCTGGCACGGGTACGGCATCATCCGTGGCTGGGCCTGCTGACAGGCCTCTGCATGACCCTGACGGTGCAGAGCAGCTCTGCCACCATTGCAGTGCTTCAGAGCGTTGCGGCCCGGCCAGCAGCACAAGGCGGCAGTCTGCTGGGCCTTGCAGGGGCACTGCCGGTGCTGCTGGGGGATAACATCGGCACCACGGTCACGGCGGTGCTGGCATCCATCGGGCAGAGCCGGGACACAAAACGGGCGGCAGCGGCCCACGCTCTGTTCAACCTGACCGGTGCGGCGGCGTTCTGCGCCCTGCTGCCGTGGTATGCGGGTCTGGTGGCAATGATCTCGCCCAAAGGGCCGGAGCTGGAAGTCATTGCCCGGCAGATCGCCAACGCGCATACGCTGTTCAACCTCATCTGCACTGCGGCGTGGCTGCCGCTGACCCCGCTGATGGTGCGTCTGGTCTGCGGCCTTGTGCCGGACCGCCCGCCCAAAGCCCGGAATAGCTGAGAAATCCGGCACATCCCGCCTGCGGGGGTCTGGTACGGCAAACCTGCCAAAAATCCAGCGTTCAAGCCAAATAACGAGCATTTTAAAGTTGATTTCCGGCCAAGGATGTGGTACACTGAATAGGTTATGGGAGTATAAAAATAGGGCGTGGATTTGGCGGTTTTGCAAACGACGAAAATACGCTGCTTTTAGTATAGTGAGGATGAAAAACATGAAGGATATCACAACGGCACTGATGCAGCAGTTCCGCAGGGAACACAAGGCAGCGCGGCGGTATATGGCACTGCTGCTGGCATTGGCGCTGCTCACCAGCCTGTTCGTCAACTGGCAGCTGCACAGTGTGGGCATTGCCCAGACGGCAGACTACCAGTGCGGCGAGATCGAGCACCAGCACACCGCCGAGTGCTACGAGAAGGTGCTGGTGTGCGGCTATGAGGAGGGCGAACCGGAGGACTGGAACGCCACAAAGCCGGACGACAGCGCATTCCCTGATGCAGATTATGGTGTGGATCAGAGCGATGCCGACATTGCCGCCTATTCGGCAGAGCCGGAGCCGGAGTACATTTTCGTGCCCCACCAGCACACCGATGACTGCTATCAGGAAGTGAAAACGCTGACCTGCTACGAGGAAGAGCATGTGCACACCGATGACTGCTTTGACCCCGAGGATGGCAGCCTGATCTGTGACCTGTTCGAGCACACCCACGACGACAGCTGCTATACCACTGAATATGAGCTGGTGTGCGGTCTGGAAGAGGGCGAGCTTGTGGAAGAGCCCAACCCGGACTATGTGCCGGTGGATGAGGAAGCCTCTGCGGTGTTTGACGATGCCGTGGCCCTTCAGCCCGTTGTGGACGACAGCAGTCTGGACACCCCGGTGCACCACCACACCGACGCCTGCTATGAGGAAGTGCTGGTCTGCGGCCTGCCGGAGCACCACCACACCGTGAACTGCCTGTCCGACCCGCTGGCAGATGTGGAGGACGAGGAGACATGGAGCGCAAAGACGAATGTTGTGCTCACCGGTGCGTGGGCCGACGACCTGACCGCTGTGGCAAAAAGCCAGCTGGGCTACCAGCAGAGCGAGCGCAACTTCCAGCTGGACGATGAGGACCAGACAACCGTGCGCCACTACACCCGTTACGGTGCATGGTATGGCAACGCCTACGGTGCGTGGGATGTGATGTTCCTGTCCTACTGCCTGAACTACGCGAATGTGCCGCAGACCATGGTGCCGCAGCGCGCCGGTGTGCAGGCCCTGCGCAGCGACCTGCGCGGGTCCGAGTGGCTGAAGGCGGCGGCAGAGGTCGAGCTTGTGCCCGGCGATATCGTGTTCTACAACAGCATCACCACCGAGACGGTGGCAGTGGAAGAGGACGTGCCGCAGATCATGGATGATTCTGCCGATGCAGACATTGCCCTGCTTTCGCTGGAGCCTGTGGCTGCTGAGCCCCAGACCGAGGAGCGCACCGTCAGCACCGAGACCGTGGGCATCGTGTCAGATGTGGACGCGGATACCGGCACCCTGACCGTGATCTCCGGCGACGTGGACGGCAAGGTGGCCGAGGTGTCCCTGCGTGCGGACGAGATCACGGATGTGATCGATCTGGCCGCAGCTGATAAGGCACAGGAGGAAGAAGATAAAAGAGAATATATTGACGGTGTGGAACCGGCAGAGGATGCAGGAACCTCTCTTGTGATCTGGGCAATTGACCCCGCATCGCTGGCCTCTCCGTATGCGGTGGCACTGCTGGCCGATGAGGATACCTCGACCACAAAGAACGATCTGGGTAAATATCTTAACAAAGTGACCTTCCGGAAAAATGTCAACGGCAACTGGCAGAACATCTCTTCCACGGAATCGGTGGAGGACGGCGATACCGTCAATCTGATTTTGGAGTTCACTCTACCGAGCGGCACTCTTACGGGCGACAACAATACGATTACTTACAAGCTGCCAAACGGCCTGAAGCTGAAAGAGGCTATCATAAACTACGACATTGTGGATGCAGGCAACAGCGATAAACGTGTGGGCAAATATACGATCCAAACAGATGGAACCGTTGTCATGACCTTTACAGACTTGGGCAGCGGCGGCGATGCGTTCAACGGCAAACTGACCTTCGAAGCAGTAGCAGACTATCAATCGGCCCCTAACGGTACGATCGACTTTGGCAATCATACGACGACCCTGAATGTTACCGAAAAAAAACCGGAGCAGCCGGATCTGTCCGTTGACAAGGGTCTTGAATATTACAACGGCAACGGCAAGAGAACGTGGAGCAATGATAAGGGTGATTACTATGCCTATTGGAAGGTTACGGTATCTTCCAAGAACGGCTCCGGCGGCACGGTACATCTGTGTGATACGCTGGACACCCAAAAGGGCTTCCCGGCAAAGCATACTAAGGATATTCCCATCAAACTGATCAAGTACAATGCGAATGGTACCACCACGGAGATCAATACAACAGAATATCCCTACACCATCTCAACGGATGGCGCAGTGCTGGAGTTTAAGGATCTTCCGGAGCTGAAGAAGGGTGAAAAGTACGTCTTGTACTACGCCACAAAGGCGGCGGCCGAAGACCTGAAGGCTATGTACGGCACCAACACTCCGAACATAATGTATAACACGGCTACAGCAGAAACCGAAAAGGTGCAGAAAGTCTCCTCTGACAAAAAGTATATCACGTATAACAAAACTATCATCGAAAAGAAAGGTAAACCGAATGCGGATGGTCTGATCGAATGGACAGTCGTAGTTCGTGCACCGCTGGATGGATCCACGGGTTTCCTGAAGGACTATACATTTCAGGATGTTCTGCCGGAGAACATCAATCTGTCCAGTAACATCAATGTCCAAATTGAGGGAGCACAGACGACCAACGCAACGATCACGAAGGAGCAGATGAAGGCGGGCGTTCAGCTCTCAACGCTGGACGAAAATGCAAAGACCGCCTTCCGCTTTACCATTACCTACAAGACCACTGTACCGACAGATGGCTCGACATCTGTGACGAACGTGGCTTCTCTGGATAATAAACTCTTGGCAGAGAAAACAGTTCCCATTAGTCAGGACGTCTGGAATCTGACCAAGACCCACAACCGCACGAAAAACGACATTGCCTATTGGAACCTGAACGCGGTGAATGTGACCGGTGCCAGCCAATTTGAATTGACCGATACCATCGGAGACACCACCGACGGCAGCGGAGCTGTTCTTCGGGACAAACACTATGCCCTTGCTTCGGAGCTGCAGGAAGCGATTGATAAGGGCCTGACGCTGACTCTGACGGATAATCGTACGCTGGACTATGAGCAGGCGAAAAAATACCTGAACATCACCTATTTAGATGCGTACAATAATGAAGTTGGTGCAAAGGATACCACCACCCATGTGCTGAGCTTTACCGTTGCAGTGAAGCAGGCAGAAAACGGCGGCTCCATTACAGTGCGCCAGATGGTGCTGAAGGATGTGCCCACTCATGAAGAGCGCAGTGATAAGCTGGAAGGTGCGGATTGGACCTTCACCAACAACGCAAAGATCACGCAGGGCGACATCGAAAAGGCAAACGATTCGGCTAAGGATGTTTATCTCACCAGTGTCTTTGAAAAGAAGGTATCCATTGATGGCCGGAATAACTACCTGACAGAAGATAGCAAAGTGAACTATGACGATATCAAAGACCAAACTTTGATGTATAGCATCAAGCTGGTGACAACGGGAACAGAAACAGGCAAGATTGTTATCGAGGATGCCCTACCGGAGGGAACCAAGTTGACCGTACACCGCGATAAGCTCAGGCTCTGCGTGGACAACGAGTGGTACGATTGGTCTGCTGGTGCGCGATGGCACGCTAACTATGAAAAGAATAAGCTGACTGTAGAAGTGTACGACTGCAACGACGGAAAACAACACGTCATTGAGCTTCTGTATGAGGTCACGATTGATATGACGAATGACCCCCGCTGGAAAGACCTGCTCACATCGGATGTCCCCTACAAAAACAGCGCAAGCGGCGGAGGAAAGAGTGACTCCATCACCCTGACCGTGCACAAAAATGTTCCCCCGCTGATCAAGACGGGTCAACAGATTCAAGACCCCGTGACTGGAAAATGGAGCAACAAGGTCACATATAAGGTGATCATCAATCCGACAAGAAAACCACTGGGCAACGGTGGACCGCTGGAACTGCTGGACAAGATGCAGGTCAGCAATGGTGCAAATTTCTATGGAGAGAACGTCCACCTGTACTATTATAATAAGGATACAGCCGTGGAAAACCTGCAGGAGGTGCAACCTGGACGCTACAGCGCTAGCATTAACGACCCGACAAAGGAAGGCTGGCTGTACATGACGATCCCGGATAGTACGGCACTTCTGCTGACGTATGACTGTGTGATCGACCCCGGCAATGCTGTGTCGCCTACATTGTCCAACACAGTCTCGCTGAATGGCGTGATCAGTGGAAGCTCTGACGGCCTGCAGTTCCACACCAATAAGAGCAGTGCACAGATCACACGCGGTCAACTGATTATTTACAAGGTCGATGCGGAGACGACTACACGGCTCGAAGGTGCGGAATTTACCCTCAGTCGTTACGTCCCAGAGCATGGCTTTACGGAAGGCTTGAATGGTACGACCAATGAAAACGGTGAGCTGATCTTCGGCATCACAGAGAACGACCCTGCAACGCTGGACGAAAATGTGCTCTACCGCCTGACGGAGACGAAGGCCCCGACGAACTATAATCTGGACAGCACGCCGAAGTATCTGTTCTTCTATGAGAAAGACGCCGATGCCAAGAAAGCCTTCAAGACGGCTCTGGGCGATACTCCAATCAAAGACAACGGCCAGACCGTGACGGTGGACGATGTGACCTTCGGCTGCTCGACTAATACCACACAGCTGACGGTCAAGAATACCTACAATCAGCTCACTGTCCAAAAATACTGGCTGAGCGCAGCAGACAACAGACCTCTGGCGGATAAAGATATCCCGCAGACGAGCATCAAGGTGCAGCTGTACCGCCACAAGGCTGGCGGGACGCCGGAGGCATACGGTGCGCAGGTCGAGCTGTCGAAAACTAACAAGTGGTCCCATACATGGAAAGGCGCGGAGATCCCGGCAACGGATACGAATGGCCAGAAATGGTACTACTCTGTGAAGGAACTGGACACCGGCCTTTGGAAAACCACCTATAGCGCCAACAATGAAAAAGACATCCAGACTGGCAGCATTTATATCACCAACACCATTTATTCGTCCTACGAGCTGCCCTCCACCGGCGGCATGGGCACGGTGCCCTTTGCGGCGGTGGGCGGTATGCTGACCGTGGGTGCGGCCCTGCTGCTGGCCAAACGCAAAAAACACGAAGAGAAAGGGGAGTGAGCAGCCGATGGAACAGAAAAGCTTGCGCAGGCGGCTTGCAGCCCTGCTTTTGATGCTGTGCCTTCTGGCGGCAGGCGCACTGCCTGCCCTTGCCACCAGTGCGAACATCCGGCTGGTGGATGCCAGCGGGAACCCTGCCACCGGCACCATCCGCGTTGCGCTGTACGACAGCGCGAAGGATAAGGCCCTGAGCGGCGGTCAGCTGACGCTGTACCGCGTGGCTGAGGTGAAGCGCAAAAACGGCGACCTGAGCTTTGAATACTGCGGCGATTTTTACGGCTGCGGCATCGCGCTGGGTGGCCTGACCGACAGCACGCTGGCAGACCAACTGCTGGAATATATGCCGCAGGGCGCACAGGGCACCACAAAAACCGTTGATGCAGACGGTAATGCCGCCTTTGAAGATCTGGAACTTGGCCTGTACCTGATCGTGCAGAGCAAGGCCTCCAATGGCTATGCGCCCATCAAACCGTTCCTCGTTTCCCTGCCCATGGCAGAGAACGGGAAATGGAATTATGAGGTGGACGCCTCCCCCAAGGTGGGCGGCTACACCCCCGTCAACCCGGATACGCCGCCTGTGCCGCCCACTCCCGTGCCGGACAAGCCCGGCACCCCGGAACAGCCCACAAACCCGGATACGCCCAAGAACCCGGACGGCCCGGATAGCCCGGTCTCGCCCGGCAGCCCGGACAGTCCGGTGGCTCCCGGCAATCCGGACAACCCGGTAGCCCCGGGAAACCCGGATAATCCCGCACTGGCGGGCCATCCGGACGGCGCAGTCATGAGCGGCCTGCCCCAGACCGGCCAGCTGAACTGGCCTGTGCCGGTGCTGGCGGTCAGCGGTGTGCTGCTGTTTGCCGCTGGCTGGGTGCTGAACAAAAAGGAAGCGCTGCCATGAGACAGAAAATAGGAAAGATATGTATGGTGCTGGGCGCGCTGCTCATTTTGGCGGCGGCGGCGCTGCTTGCTTACAACAAGTGGGATGCGGCCCGCGCAGACAAGGCCGCACAGCAGGCGCTGGGAGAGCTGGAACAGACTCTGACCACAACGGTTGAAGAAAAGGCAAAGTCGGAGACCGTTGTGCTGCAGCCGGAGCTGGACCCTGCCCAGCCCATGACCGAGACGGAACTGGACGGCTGGAGCTACATCGGCTACCTGTCCATCCCCTCCATTGGGCTCGACCTGCCCGTGATGAGCGAGTGGAGCTATGCGGGCCTGAAGATCGCGCCCGGCCGGTACTCCGGCTCCACCTACGCGGACAACATGGTGGTCTGCGCCCATAACTATGCAAAGCACTTCAGCCCCATCAAATGGCTGGCCGAAGGGGCACAGGTCTATTTTACCGATATGGACGGCATGCGGTGGAGCTATGAGGTCTCCTATGTGGAGAACCTGCAGCCTACCCAGATCGAAAAAATGACCGAAAAGACGGAAGATTCTGATAACTGGGACCTGACCCTCTTCACCTGCACTACCGGTGGCCGTGCCCGCTGTGCCGTGCGGTGCGTGCGGACGGGCTACCCGGTGCTCACAACGGAGACCGCAGAATAAGATGCAAAAATCCCCTGTGCGCTGGCACAGGGGATTTTTCATATCCGGTATTCAGTGGGCTGGGCCCATCTTCACAGGGGATTACTTGCTCTGGATGTACTCGTCAATGGCCTTTGCAGCAGCCTTGCCTGCGCCCATGGCCTTGATGACGGTGGCAGCGCCGGTCACGGCGTCACCACCCGCGTACACACCGTCACGGCTGGTCTTGCCGTCGTCGCCGTCGGTGACGATGCAGCCGTGCTTGTTGGTCTCCAGACCCGGGGTGGTGGAGCGGA
>ENA-ORMX01001437-ORMX01001437.1-human-gut-metagenome-genome-assembly--contig:-NODE-1437-length-15542-cov-5.574611_pt1 | contig 15542 bp, 16 predicted proteins | sample MGYA00242108_ERZ509007 | MGnify/ENA primary metagenome ERZ509007 (study PRJEB26280, sample SAMEA2338745) | human gut metagenome | biome: human gut; feature: human-associated habitat; material: faeces...
TGCGAATGGAAATGCGCATTGTCTTGTAAAAGGAAGGGGCTTATGGTATTCTTACGGGAGTAAAGGCACTGGATGCAAGGAACTTTGCGTGATTTTAGGAGTGTGCGATGGAAAAGAAATTTAATATTGTAGTCGGTGAAGATGGAACTGTAAAACTCCCAGATGCGGTTCTGGAAAAACTTGAAGTCAAACCCGGAGAGGAAGTTCGCTTCGAGGTAGATGACAATTTCTATGCAGTCAGGCTTCTATCGCGGATAGAAGCTGAACGCTTGGATTACTTGAATTGGATGCATAATAAACATTGCCCCTCTATTGAGGAAATGATTGCAGAGTCGAGAAAACAAGCCACTCAGAACATTGTGATCTCCCGTATCCTTGATGGGATGCCGGCAGAAAAAATCGCAGAAGGCTATGAAGTTTCACTCGATTATGTAAAACAGCTTACACATCAGCTGAAGATGGACATAGAGGAAGCTAAGGCGAAAAAACACAAAGAAACGGGATCATCCTAAAACAGATAGCGGCAGTTTTCCATATACGGAAAACTGCCGCTGTTTATGTATAGAGGCTTATAGGTTCTTTGCAAGATTTTTAATGAGTGTAGCCATAGAGGGGTCAGCCAGCAGTTTAGCAAGAGCTGCTACCGCATCTGTATCGACTGGACTGGCTTTGGGAGTGGATTGCTCTGCGCGAGGGAGGGCTTCAGGCTCTGCACCATGATGCTGATAGAAGAAATCGTCGAATCGTTGTGCGTTCAAACGCCGATCATCATCCAGAATGTGTGCGTACTGCTCGGTGACCATCGAAGCCTGTGCATGACCGGAATCGCCCTGCACGGCTTTGATATCGCCGCCGTTCAGCTTGAGCTTGTATGTAATGCTGGAGTGTCGGAAGCTGTGGAAAACCACTTTGGGGAGATCGTTTTCCTCAATCAGCTGCTTCAATGCACCGTTAATGGTGGATTGTTCGGTCGGCATTCCCAGCGGGCCGGCAACCACGAGATTATAGTCTGCATACTCTGCACCCAGTGCGTCCTTTGTCATGTCCTGCTCGGCTTTATAGTGGACAAGCATTTCAGCAACTGTTTTGGGGAGAAAAATGGTTCGGATACTGCTGTCTGTTTTAGGGCTTTTCAGAACCTGAACCGTAGTGCAGCGGGAACTCAGCGATGGAAAACGAGTGATAACATTTTTGTTTTCCAATGCGTTCAGTGAAGCAACGTCCACACGCTGCAATTCCTTATTTATGTAAATGGAGGCTCGCCCGGCTTCAATGCTTTCGGGGGAGATATCCACACAATCCCATGTCAGACCGAGCAATTCCCCTAAGCGCAGGGAACAAGAGAAGGAGAGGTTGATGCAAAGCCGGAGCCGTGGATCATCACAGACTTCTAAGGCATGGAACAGGGTCTCGGCAGTCCAGATATCACGCTTCTTTGCAGTGTATTTGGGCAAGGTGGCATAAATACAGGGATTCTTTTCCATAAGTTCCCACTTTACAGCCTGCTCAAAGGCACTTCTCAAAATTTTGTGAACCGAACGAACCGTGCCGGGAGAAACGTATTGATGCTGACGCTTTCCACACATAGGGTCAACGGCTTCGTATTTAAGCAGCCGCTGATAATATCCCTCAATTACGCGGGTGGTGAGATCTTGCAGCTTCATTGAGCCGATAAGCGGTTCTATGTAGTTTGAAATCAGTGCAGTGTTTGATTGATAGGTTGAAAGTGCCCATTTGGTTCTTCCGTACAGGGTGACGTATTCTTTAAGCAGGTCTTTTAGAGTTCGGCACTGGGGTGCCACAAAGGTACCGACGGATTCTTTGTATTCGACCTCTTTCTTACGGTTTTTGGCATCTGCAAGGTCGGTAAAGGTTTCCCATTTCTGCTTTTGCGTTCCATCAGCGTGTTTGTAGGTATAGACAACGCAGTAGCTGTTATTGCGTTTGACGATGCTGGCCATTATACATCCTCCTCTACTTTACGTTTGGACTTCAGAACTTCATCGAAAGCATCTTTTTGGATGCGTTTTACCCTTCCCAACTTCATCGTTGGAATTCCTTCTTTGAGAACCCACGAGTCAAGTGTTGGGCGGCTGATTCCGTAAAAAGCCTGAATTTCCTGAAAACTGTAGTATTTCCCATTCTTGGGACATTGCAGTTTTAGCGGCGGCTCCTCATGCGTTTCTTTTTTCGGTTTTTGAAGTTGGTATGTAGATTGGCTTTTAAGCCATGCCTTAAAACTTTTTTTGGTAATGCGCGGCCTGTCGGCCACGCGCTCAATGACGAAACAATCTCGGTATTTTTTGCAATCAAGAATCCCATAAACATTCTTGCGTGGGATACCGAGTAGTTTTGCCATTTCCGGGATGGAGATGGTTTGCGCTTCAATCTCCCGGTCACGCTCACGGTCGGCTGCTGTGCGGTAGCGGCTTTGTGATCGGTACCACCGCTCAAAGTCCTCTTTGGGAATTCTCATACAGAAGTCTGCCGTTTCTGTTTTCAACTTGCCCTGTCGGATGAGTGTATAGATCGTTTCGGGTTTCACCTTCAATATCTCGGCGGCGTCAGGAACGGAATAGGACCGTTTGCAAAGTTCCTCGCCCGGTGGCGAACCATTGACCTTATGATATTTGACCTGATTGGCATACCATTTCTCAAAGCTGGAAATAACGATACGCCTTTTGTCGTTTATCAGAATGACTTCAAAGAGATTCTTATGAAGCAGCCAATAGCTGTCTGTTTTGCCAAGGCCGAGAAGCTGCCGCATCTCACGAACCGACATGGTGGTTTTGGTAGTGGCAGGTTCAGCTTTTCCGTATAAGGGAGCCGAAGTATTCCGCATATCATCCATGAAAGACACCTCTCTATCTATGTAAAAGTTTAGCCGGGATTTCTCATCCCGGCTAAAGAATAGCAGATTTCGCGTGAAATGTTGAGGATGTCAAACAGCAGGATTGCGTTCAACAGTGCCATCATTGAGCCATGCTTCAAAGCTGGCTTTGGAAATACGGTAAGCGCCGCTTACCTTGAACCAGCGGAATTCGTTCTGCTTCAGTAGACGGTAGACAGTGGGACGGCTCAGGAGCAGCATTTCCATCAGGTCTTCTACGGTATAGCAGCGGCTGTCCTTTGCTGTGGAAACAGGGGAGGAAACCGAGTTGGGCGAAGGTTCTTCATGGATAATCATTGGATAATACCTCGTTAAATATACTTAAAGTTAAAACTTGAGCGGCAATGCAGCCCGGCGGCTGCCACCATTATAAATAGTATAGACCTGCTGAAGGTACTTCGTCTTGCCGGGAAGGCTTACGCCTGCGGTTCGTGCAAGGCGAAAAATCGTGAATGCATCGACCTGCCGCAGTTTGGCAATCAGACGGCTTTTACTGTATTCGGAGTGGTACAGTTCTACAAAGCGGCAGATGCCGAGCAGATTTGCAGAACTCATGGAATCAGGTTCTCCGTCCCACGCATTCAGCAAAACATCAAGGGATTCGATATACAGTTCAGGACCAAGCCGGATGAATTCGTGATAGGCGGTTGCGATGCAGCTGATCCGCTGCTTGCCCCGGCCTTCTTCAAAAGAAAGATGAACGCCAGCCAATTCGGTGGCCTGCTGGAATGCAACGGCAGCAGGCTCCCCTGCAAAAATCAGGGCACGGAGCTTCTGTCCTGCACTCAGCCGTTCCGAAATGCCTGTCTGCTGTGCAAACAGGAGGGCTTCTTCTCGTTCTGTCATACCAAAATAAACCTTGCAGCGAATCTGCAAATCTTCGCCGCCGTTCAGAAATTTCCGTGCAGCGATGGTGTTCTGTCCGTCCATCACATAGTAGTGACCATCCCGGAAGCTGATCTTCGGCTCATTGGCAACCCGCTCGTCAAATTCTTTTGCGATGCGGGCAACACGAGCGGGGTGAAGAGCACGCTGATAAGTGTCGCGCGGCACGATCAGTTCGCTGCTGTTCAGGCACATCTCATGGTAAGGTTTTACAACTGCGTTCATCATAAAGGAACCTCCTTCTTCTTTTGCAGAAAATCAATTCCTGATTGGATAATCAAACCGATTTTCTTCTTTTCGTTATCAGATAAGCGGAAACTGGAATACCGTTCATAACAGATATTCCAGCGGAACATAAGCGATTGAAGCGCATCATCCAGTTCTGCGACCATGAACTCAACAGAAGATTCTGTCGGGGTGGAGAGCATCCTTTCCGATATCTGCTCAATGCTATGTAAATCGCCTTTTGTGTGCTTGGCGAGAGCAGGGGGCTGACTGTTCAGCACACGAAGATTTTGAAACTGCTGGGAGAGCAGCTCTTTTGCAGCGGCGAGAACATCCTCCTGCGGAGGAGCCGTAAGGTATTTTCGGAATGACTTGTATCCAATGAACCCAAAGCTGTATTGCAGACACACTGACACTTGCCGCATTTCATATTTGGACAGGTGCCCAAGGTAGCTTAACACTCTGGATTTATCTGCGGGGCGCGGGCTTTCGCAAATCGCCATAGATGGCGCACTCAAAAAACGATTGTGCAGAATAAAATGCGTTGGCATATTTCGCTTTTTGATCTGTGTTGTCAGCGGAACGACCAGAAGAACATTGGAATAAAAATTACCGTCATCGTTCTGGACAACAATGGCAGGTCGGACGCCACCTTGCTCGGAACCGCTGTAAGGATTCAGATCCATCATGTAGACATCCCCGCGCTTGTACATCCAGTTTGCGGGCATAGGCGGATACTCTTTCTCTTTTTTGCCTCGTGTTGCCAATTTAGATTTCTCCTCTCTATCCGTATATGTAACAGTGGGCTGCTCGCACAGCCCACCCTACTATCTCAAACAGCAAATTGCTGTGATTTATAGTTCTATACCTTTCCGTATTTGTCCCCGACATCCCCGGAAAACGAAAACTCAGTTTTCGTGTGGGAAATCTTTCAGCCGTCCGGCAGCGTACCGAATCCATAGGGTTCTCACCTCTCCGTGGTTCTCACCGAGCTGCCCGAAGGCAGAAGTATCATTATTCTGTGATGGCTCTTAGCTATGGAGAAGCTGTCATCCATTTACCGTCAACCTACCGCTCATTCCCTCAGTGGGAGATCATCGCATTTGTTACGGACGTGGCTCATCATCACAGGAACGTGACTGAAGAATGCGTGTTCAATTTTCAAGGGGCGGGTGCCAGATGTTGTCTGGCTTGCTTATAGTATAACGGCTCAAATTGTGAAATGCGTGGGCCTCGTAGGCCTACTTGGTCAGCCTGATAGGTCTACTTTTGGAACGATTTTCCAATTTCGGGCGAGAAATTATGCCCGCTTGACATATACATGAGAAACGGGTATAATGAAGCCATGATAAAGAGCTTTGCAGACAAGGAAACAGAAAAAGTTTATAATCAGCTTTTTTCAAAGAAGTTGCCCCAGTCGATTCAAAAAATTGCATTGCGAAAATTGATTATGATTGATAATGCAGGATGTTTGGAGGATCTGCGTGTTCCGCCGGCAAATCAGCTGGAATTATTGAAAGGTGACCGGGCAGGACAATACAGCATACGAATCAATGGTCAGTATAGGGTCTGCTTCAATGTAGATGAAAACAGTTTTTTCAATGTCGAAATTGTCGATTATCATTAGTGCAGACTGCGCATAATATGCAAGGAGAGGAGAATTTCAATGACAGGCTATATTGATACTCCTACAATCGGAGAAATCTTACAGGAAGAATTTATGGAACCAATGGACATCTCAGCGTATAAGCTGGCTCAGGAAATCCATGTTCCTGTATCCAGAATTCAGGATATCCTGCATGACCGCAGAAAAATAACTGCTGATACGTCTCTCAGACTGGCAAAATATTTTGGCGTATCGGATCGGTATTTTTTGGATATGCAGAATGATATTGATATCCGAAATTTGAAAATCAGTCTTGCCGAGGAAATTAACAAAATCAGAGTGTGCCAAGCTGTTTGATGGCGCACTCGCATTGATAGTATAAGGCTTATAGTATCCTTAAACCACAAGACCTCCCGGAATCCAACCTTACAATAGGTTGATTCTGGGAGGTCTTTATTTCGTTAGGAACCCTACGCTAGGCTGGACGATATGGGAATAAACACCAATCTTTATATCAGCTTACTTACAGAAGATAGCACTTCGATTGCCAACAAAAGCTGCTCTTTTGCAAAGTCATTGGCGGGGCCGGTTCCTGTCAGAAGATAATCTGTACTGGTGTGCAGCTCTTGTGCAAGATCAATCAGAGATTCCAGCGAACAAGCGCGGATACCACGCTCAATGCGGCTGATAATAAAGTGTTATCTGATGCCGTATTTCCAGACAGCAAAAATCGAGAACATTACGAAGGAACATGTACTGGATTTTTGTAAAGAGATTGAAACACATGGTAAAAGAGATGGAACAGCTCTTTCGACTAAAACGGTTTCTGACATTCTTTCTGTTCTTCGCCGTATCTTGCATTACGCAAAGGCTCAGAACATACCAGTAGACTCCGCGATTTTTGACATACGAATAAAACAAACACCGAAGCCCTTGCCCGTTTTGAGCTTGTCCGAACAGTTGACACTTCAGAAATATCTAATAGGCCACCCCGATTGTCTGAATCTCGGCATCCTCTTGTGTCTGTTCACCGGTATCCGAATCGGAGAGCTGTGTGCGTTGACATGGGACAAGATCTCTCTTTCTGAGAGAAGTCTTTGTATTTGCCGAACGATGCAGCGCATTCAGACCCGAATACCTGAATCTCAAAGAACACATATACTCATTTCATCCCCCAAAAGCAGCTCTGCAAATCGGACGATTCCGATTTCACATATGTTGTTTGAATATCTGAGTATGTACCCGTTAAGCAAGACCGGCTACTTTCTGAGTGGCTCGTTATCGAGGACGATCGAGCCACGCTGCATCCAGCGTCGGTTTCATAAGATTCTCACGGTATGTGGTTTAGAAAATCGGAATTTTCATGTTCTCCGGCACACATTCGCTACCCGTTGCGTGGAAGCAAAAATCGACATCAAAACTCTGAGTGAGATTTTAGGACACTCATCTGTTACCATCACAATGAATCGATATGTTCATCCTTCGTTGGAGCTGAAGCGGGAAACGATGGAACAGCTGGCAGATTTTATTTCCGTCAAATAAGCCGTCAATCCGAAGTGTCAGACGAATTGCCGTTGCTTTTTCGCCGTTATCGCAGAGTAAGCTACTCTGCGATACATGGATTGCAGAAAATTTATGAGTGGCAGGATAGTGAGAGAATACGGCTGGAAAGATAGTTCTGCGGAAGAAAAATAATCACAGAATGCCCTCAAAAATGACCCCAAAAAACAGGGAGGAATCAGAATGGGTAGAAAAAAATCGCTGAGGACGATGTTCGGAAAATGGCTTTCCGTATTATTGGCGACAGCATTACTGGTAGGTAATGTAATGGGACTGACAGTTCATGCAAAAAAAAATCCCCAGATTCAGAAATTCAATGTTGCCTTGGTGCTGGATGGCAGTGGCTCATTGGTTTCTAATAGTAATGGAACAGACAACGATGGCTTGAGATATGAGGCAATCCAACTGTTTCTGGCATTACTGTCCGACCAGGGAAATGAGGTCAGTGCAATCGTCTTCGATGACGATTCTGAAAATTATCTGCTTAATACAGATGTAGAGCAGGTGAGTGGAAAAGAAGAAAAACTGGACCTTTCACAAAAAATCAAGGATGCAGGTACTGGCGGAGACACGGATATTGGTTCGGCACTTCTGACTGCGGTGGAGCGACTGGAAGCAGTCAATAATGATAATGAGTCCATTATCATCTTGTTCAGTGATGGCCGTACGGACCTTGGCGGCGACGAGAAAGCCTATGAGCAGTCTCTTGTAAATAAGGACAAGGCAATCACTAAGGCACAGGAAGACGATATCCCTATTTACAGCATTTGCTTGGCTGCGTCTTCCGTGGCAGATCCAGAGGAATTACAGGAAATTTCAGAGCGCACGAACGGAAGTAGCGTAACGATTGATTCGCCGGATAAGATTTCGCAGGCATTTGAACAGTTCTATCGGCTGATTTTTGCGACTTCTACGACCGAAGCGGAAAATGCAAAATTCCCCGAGAGCGGTATCCTTAACGAGAAAATCGAGATTCCCTCGTACGGTGCAGAGGAAATCAATGTGATCCTGAACAGCAAATCTCCGGATGATGTGCACGTGCAAGCACAAGCGCCGAGCAAGGCTTATACGGAAAAAGATCTGGATGCCAATACGATTGTAGCAGGTAATTATAAGGTCGTCAAAGTCGTAAAGCCGGAAAAGGGTACATGGGAATTCCAGATTCAGGGTGTTCCGGGCAATGAAGTTGTGCTGAATGTCCTTTATAATGTGGACGTCAGCGCACAGCTGAGTACACAGGGCGATGTGGCAGATCTGAATAGCGGTGATGCACTGACATTGCAGGCGTCTCTGTACAAAGATGAAAACAAGATCCAGGATGCAGCAGGTATAAGCGAGTATACAGGTATGTTGGAAATCACCGACCTTTCTACGGGAAAAGTTGTCAAAAGTCTGCCCATGGAGGCTGATGCAGACGGCTTTACCTGTGAGCTAGAAGCTCTCCCGGAAGGCAGTTACTCTTTTCAGGCAGTTTTGAGCTGTGAGGGGATCACAGTAAAAACGAATGTGATCACTGCGGGTTGGGACAATAAGGCTCCCGGGTTTGCCAATGAGAGCAAAAACAAGATCAAGGATGGCGTAAAAATTATCAAAAAAATCGTGACGCCGCTTACAGGAAGAAAATACAAGGCGACGCTGTCCAACTTCTTTGCAGATGACCAGAGCGATGGACTGACCTACAGCATTGTGAATTCTCAACTGGTCGATGGCACTGTTCAGCTGGAAGGCGACAAGCTCACAGTAAATACGGCAAAAAGTCGTAGTGGCGATTTGGTAGTACGTGCTACAGATAATCAGGGAGCATATCGGGATCTGACCCTGCGTTTCAAGGTGACTAATTTGACGCTGGCGGTGTTCCTGCTGATTCTGGCGGGAATCGTGATCGCAGCAGTCCTGAGTTTTCTAGGGTGGCGTGCTAACCGTCCTTTGTTCAATGGGCAGATGATAGTGTCCAGCGCAGCTCCCGGATCTGCAGCTCTGCCGCGCGGCTCTTTCCGTGGTAAACTTTCTCTGCAGAAATTCCCTGTTCCGGGTTGCGGATTTGATGTGAAAAAGTGCTATTTCCAGACTTGCAGAGGTGGGCGTTTGGAATTCCATGCTCCGGGATCTTTCTATATCAATGGAATACCTTATACCAAAAAGTGCACGTTGATGCCGGGTCAGACTGTAATTTATTCGGATGAGAATCAAACTAGCGGCATTCGTGTGCAGATTAAAATGAACTACTAAGATAGTAATATGTGAAGGAGAATTGCTATGAACTTCAAAATCGTTCCAAGTAAGCCCAATATGGAACTTTGCATCACGGAAGATATCCTGGACGATGGGATCTGCAATCATCGATATCAGATGCTCAAGATCGCTACGACCTCGTCGGAGGCGTCTGACTTGTTCAAAGAGCTGGAAGAGCGGATGGGCAAAGTCAGCACTTTGATCGGCGGCGAGAAAAATCTGCTCACCTACAATGCGAAGCGCATGAGCGATGGCATGGTGCAGGAAGGGCAGAAAATCGTACCGCAATGCATTGTGGTCGTGGACAATGTGCACGATTTGGACAATCACCAGATGCAGACGCTGAAACGTCTGATTTTGAACTCCCGGCGATGCGGCATCAGCGTGGTACTGATATCGGGACGGACAAAAGATGAAGGACTGACGGAACCGGAACTCAGCCTTAAGAATGAGGTGTCGGATTGGCTGGAAGCCAGTGGCAGCGAAAGAGAAGGTTATGAGTGGTTCACGGATCTGAGCGCTGCCTCGCTTGGAGAAACCAGTGAAGAAGAGCTGCGCCGGATGCATTTCCGCTTCCGCCCCAATAGCAGAGCAGCCGCTGACCAGTCCTATCTGAATGAAATCCGGGAGAGCCTCAAACCCAATCTTGACATGGAAACTACGCTGGAGAAGCGTATCGATCTGGAGCAGGCTTGGGGCGCCAGCGATGGTGCGGCTGAGATCAAAGTGCCGATCGGTGTCAATGAGCAGGGCAAAGTGACTTACATCAATATTGGCGGTTCGGATGGTGCACATGCACTTCTGGCTGGCTCTACCGGTTGCGGCAAATCTACTTTTCTGCATGCTATCATCAACGGCGTGATAGTGAATTATAAGCCTACAGATGTACAGTTGTGGCTGGCTGATTATAAGTTGAACGAATTTCAACGCTATGCAGAAAATACACCCCCACACGTCAAATTCGTAGGCATTTCCCGAAGCATGGAATACTCTCTCAGCTTCATTGAGCGGATCCATGAGGAAATGGAACGGCGTCAGCAGGCGTTTGGAAAGATAACATCGCTGAAAGAGTACCGCAAAGAGCACGGGTCGGATAGTATGCCGCGTATCCTAATCGTGATCGATGAGTTCCATAAAATGTCGGATCATGTCCGCGATGACCCGGAGCACAAGCAGATGCTTACCAATATCCTGAAAGAGGCTCGTTCGGTAGGTATTTCGTTGCTGCTGTCAGATCAGACCTGTGGCATTGGCTTGAGAGGCCTGTCGGAAGAAGGCAAGGAACAGCTCACCCTGCGTATGTCCATGCGCAGTAGCATCGATGAGTACAACGCGGTTATGGGAATCACGAATGCCCGCGATGTGCGCGAACTCAAGATGCTGAGCAAATGGGAAGTGACGCTCAAGCGCAGCGAGATATTCAAGAACGAAGAAAACGAAGAAGAAACTCGCTATTATTTTGAGTGGAACAAGACTCTTTATGTCAGCGATGATTGCTGCAAGTGGATCGCAGAAAAAAGCATTCAGGACTATGGTGCCAATACTGATGTTCAGGTAGTACGCAGCGGCGTGCGTATTTGGCCTGACTGGGAAAAGATCCGCTGCTGGGAGCACAAGAAGCCTCGCCGTGCAATGGAGATATTTGTAGGTGTACCGACTACACTGGAACCTTATCTGGCAGTCCCGCTTTTTACGAATTTTGAAGAGAATCTGATGTGCATCGGCAGCGATGATATCCGCCAGATCAGCATGATGGAACAGGTGATCCAAAGCGTTCTCAGCGCGGGAGAACCCTGTGAGATCGACATTATGGCAGATGAGTATGAGCCGATGTTCTATGATTGCGAAGAACTGCTGAAAGAAATGGAAATGAGGCATAGTGAAGTCCGTCTTTACAGCGGAGAAGAAGCTGTCTGCCGTAAAGTGGCTGAACTTGTTGCGTTGACCCATAAACGTCTGAGAGAAAAAGGCGAAAAGAAAAAGATATTTGTACTCTGGATCGGTCTGGCAGGCTTGGTCCAGAGTCTGGCAGAAGCGCCCGACGAGTATCCGGAAGCCATCCGGCAGGAAGTCGGAGGAATTAAATCCCGCAAAAAGTCGCTTGAAAAAGAGACAGATGATTTGATGCAGTCGCTGGAAGAAAAGATGGACGCGCTTTTTGGCAGTTCGGAGGATTCCTTTGATATGGGCGCGGATGAGGAAGAACAGGAAACAGACGACACAGAAGAGGAATTGCCGATTTACAATATTGCAAACGATGTCGAAAGCATTGTTCGCATCGGCCCCCGGCAATCCATCGTTACCGTGGTGTTCCACCCGTCTGTATCTGCGCTGAAGCGTTCCCGCTGCGTTTCTGTGGATGAATTCCGTCACCGGATTGCATTTGGAATCGGTTCGGATGATGCTTTGGCATATCTGAACAGCAGCCGTGCGATCAAGGACGCTGAGGGCAATCTGATCGATGATTCAATGGATGTTTATTATGATGGCCGTGGATATCATCAGTTTGCGCCTTTCTATGGCAGCCTGGAGGAAACTGAATGAAGCAGGAACAGGACCTTGAAAAGGTACTCCAAATCGAAAAGAAAATCGAAAGTTATGGAATCGACCTCGCAATGTGCGCGCAGAGCCTGAAGGCAGCAGTAGCAGAGGGCGAGAACGATTTGAAAGATGACGCTTCATTTGCATCGTTTCAGCGGCTGGACGCGGCAGTGGTGGAGCTGAAGAAAATCAGTGAGCAGCTCCAGATGGCAGCACAGAACGCGCAGTCTCTGACACTTGCCAAAAAGCGCAAGGAAGAAGAAAGCTTGAAGGTGAAGGAAAAACAAAACGGTCTGAGAGAGCTGAAGAAAACGAGTGGGATGGAGAAATCAAAAATTCCGGAGCTGTAGATAAGAAAAAACAGACGGATACAAAGGAGGAAAAACAGGATGGCGGGCAAGGTAAACCGTGACTATGAAAAAATCATAGGAGGATTGAAGAATCTGCATCAGGCAATAGAGGAAACGAAAAAAGAAGTCATGTCGTTGCAGAAGAGTGCAGAGGGAGCAGAGGCATACCTGAAAGATCCGGTGGGCCTGAAGCATACACAAAAACTGAAAGAGCTGACGGCAGAAATGCTGAAGGCAGTAGGTACAGGAGATGAGCGTGTTCTGGAGCGGCTGAAACAGGCAGAGCTTGAGAAGGACCGCTATGAGAGGCTGATGGACGAAGGACGGTAAAGGAGACAAATATCATGGCAAATATTGATACTAACGCGGAAGAGGCGGCAAAGCTTGCTGAAGATGTCAAAAAGTCAACGAAGGGTATTTTGGCGGGAACGCAGAGCATAGCGGCTGCAAAGCAATCCATCAAAGACGGCTGGAGAGACGAAGGCATCGGAGATGTAGAGGGAATGGTAAATACCATTTTGAAGGAGCTGAATGCGGCAAGAGAGCCTATCGGTGATGTCTATAAGAAACTGGCACGGTATGAAGCATATCTGAGAAGTCTTTAATGTCGTTGTCAAGAGCTGGCCGCCCGATGACCGGATAAGTCTGGCTGGGTGTGAAAAAGGTGGGAGGTGATGGCATGGCAAAGATCTGCGGTTCGGTGGAAGGCGCCGAGCGATTCCGGATGAAAGTGGAAAAAGAAAATCGGAAAAGCATAGAAATATGGAAGAAAATCAACAGAGAACTGAAAAATCTACAGGAGTCAGGGGCGCAGGAAGCTTACGAGCAGCTGCAACAGATCTGCAACAGCTATGGAAAACAATTCCAGAAGGTGTTGGAGGAACTGGCGGGAGTTCTCAAGCAGATGCAGATGTATCGTGATTTTCTGGTGGCCATAAGCCGGAATGCATCACTGGGCGGTGCAATGCACGCGCCTCCCGCACGGCCAGCCGATATGGGACAAGTTCTGCTGAGTGGCAAGGCTCATGAGATACCGCGTCAACCGCTGGCGCAGCAGGACCAGGTAAGCTTTCAGGGTGGCGCGTATGATACCGTGCAGACCACAGAGGAGCTGGTGCTATACCGCGTGTATGGTGGAGCGTCCTCCCGTATCGGAAGGTTTCTGACGACGAGGATGCCGACAGACCGTAACCCCGCAAGGCAAACTCTACTTTGCTCAGCTGAGAGACATGATTTTGATGGTTGTATGAGAGTGGGAAAGGAAGTGAGTTTTATGCCAGAAGGCAAAACAATCGGTCAGCTGATGGAAGAAATGCGCCAGAAAGCTGGAGCGCAGAACTATCACGGCCATGACTACATGGATCTCCAGCGATTTGCGGAGAACACCCGGCACATGATTATTTTTGATGTACTGACGCATGACTCCCCGGTTGGCTGGAAAGGAGAACGCACCCGCCTGTTTTTGTCAGATATAGGCTATGAAAAAGCTCTGGACAGTCAGGCAAATGGGCAGATCAAGATTCTCAGCCATGCAAAGGTCAGAAATGGAGATTTGTTTTATGACCACAAAGAACAGATACGATAGGAGGAATCCGATATGAATGAGGAAAAGAAAGTACCCTTTAAGTGGGAATATGGGGAAGAAACCATATCGCTGCAACTTGGAATGTATGCGAATAATCAGCGGCTTTATATCGGCATGATTACCCATACAGAAGATGGAGCAGAGGCGTTTGCAGATATGACGGTGAACCTACCAGGATATTCCCTGGACCCCGGAGAGGCGTTTATTTCCGGTGACATCAGCAAGGACCTGCTGCGATTCATCAAAGAGAACAAATTGGGGAAGGTGCTTCCCTATCAGGTGCAGTCCGGTTATGGAAAATATTCTGCTGTTGCCTTTGATCTGGAGAAGCTGAAGGCATTTGACCCCAAAGGTGTGGCAGAGTTCCGGAAAGAGTGGAATCTGCCGGATAAGAAGCCGGTAAAGAAAAAGAGCCGCGGGATGGAGCGATGAAAAAATACCTCCTCCGGCGGCTGGTGGTTCCGCCTTAGCAAAAAAAGAGATTCCCTGCAAACTTCGTGGAAAGGAGGCGAGAAAATGCAGGAAGAAGTGGAAAACAGAACTTTGACGCTGGTTGTCAGTGGAACAAAGTTTACCGGCAGAATGTTTAAGGCTGCCATAAGCAAGTACATGGCACATCGAAAGGAAAAGAAGCTGGAAAAACAGAGAAGCCGTGATGCGCCGGTTGTTCCGCATGGAAAACAGACTGTGAAGCAGCTTGTCGGGCAGAATCAGGGAATATCCAACATTGAGATCACAGACCCCTCTATCAAGGAGTTTGAGAAAATCGCCCGGAAATATGGTGTGGATTATGCGGTGAAAAAGGACCGCAGCAGTTCTCCGCCAAAGTACCTGATTTTTTTCAAAGGCCGTGATGCAGATGCTCTGACAGCAGCTTTTACAGAGTACACCAACAAAAAGGTCAAAAAGGCAACGAAAACAGAGCGCCCGTCCGTACTGGCAAAACTTAACCAGTTCAAAGAGATGGTTAAAAATGCTGTGGTGGATCGCACCAAGCGAAAGGAGCTGGAACGATGAAAAAGACATTGGACATCAAAAAGCTCATTTTGCTGAATATGCCGTATATCCTGCTGGGGCTGTTTGCTACCAATTTTGGAGAGGCATGGCGAATGGCACAAGGGGCGGATGCTTCAGAAAAGTTTCTTTCGCTGATTGCGGTTCTGCCTGGGGCGCTGGAAAGTTTCTGGCCAAGCCTGCATCCATTGGACTTGTTGGTAGGGCTGTGTTGTGGAGGCAGTCTGAGGCTGGCGGTGTATCTTAAAAGCAAGAACGCCAAGAAATATCGACATGGTTTGGAATATGGTTCGGCCCGCTGGGGAACCCGTGAGGATATTGCACCTTACGTTGATCCTGTATTTCAGAACAATGTGATTCTGACGAAAACGGAGAGCCTGACCATGAACAGCCGCCCCAAGGACCCCAAGACTGCCAGAAACAAAAATGTACTGGTGATTGGCGGCTCCGGTTCCGGTAAGACCCGATTCTGGCTGAAACCCAACCTGATGCAGATGCACAGCTCCTATGTTGTGACGGACCCGAAGGGAACAATTCTGGTGGAGTGCGGAAAAATGCTCCAAAGGGGTGCGCCCAAGCTGGGGAAGGACGGAAAGCCCATGAAGGATAAGCACGGCAAGGTCATTTATGAGCCGTACCGAATCAAGGTCCTAA
>ENA-ORMX01001438-ORMX01001438.1-human-gut-metagenome-genome-assembly--contig:-NODE-1438-length-15532-cov-4.101764_pt1 | contig 15532 bp, 19 predicted proteins | sample MGYA00242108_ERZ509007 | MGnify/ENA primary metagenome ERZ509007 (study PRJEB26280, sample SAMEA2338745) | human gut metagenome | biome: human gut; feature: human-associated habitat; material: faeces...
AAGGCCTCAACCAGATATCGAATGCCCTTCTCCGGCACCAGACGACCGAGGAACAGTATGTAGGAATCCTTTTCCAGTCCAAAATAATCCGTGATCAGCTTTGCATCCCGAACCTCAGGTCGATTGACGCCATTACCGGGAAACCCAGTGCCTCCAGCTGCTGTCTGCGTTTTCTCTGGAGGATACGCATCTGCTTTCCGGGAGCTTTCAGTTCCACAAACGCACACTTGCCGCCAAGCAGCAAGACCAGTCGATCCGGCACACCGTTCATGCTCTGACTGGTGAATTTAAGGGCCTGCCCACCGGCGGCCCTGACTGCTTCCACAAACTGCTTTTCGACTTCATTCTCCCTCATCCGGCTTCGCCTCCTCTGCCCGCCAGACACCGATGCGTGGGCGTTTCTTTCCCTGGCATTCCCTTTTCGGGTGTTTCCTTTTCTGGTGCTTCTTCCTGCGCTCTTCCCGAACCACATTGCCGATGGCTTCATTGGCAGTCGGGTCCGGGTGGCTGTGGCTGACTTTCCTGTTCAGAGATCCTTCCTCTTTGTGTTCTGTGATCCAGTGAATGACATCTTCCATACCGTCACCTCACTGATTGATCTGCTTCCACTGCTGCGGCTCCATCGTGGCAACCTGCCAGCCGATGCCCTCCAGTGTGGTAGCACGGTCATAGGAAACAACATCCTGCGATGCACGGGTCACCGCATTGGACAGACCGTACAGAGAAAGGTCTCCGCCTTCAATGAGGTATTTGAGGATACCTTCCTATTCCTCGGCATTGATGCCATAGTTCTGGGCAGTCAGCTGCACCACATCCTGTACCCTGCCGGTGATCGGCACTGCCATAGATTCCTGCAGGCGGCCGACCACCTGGGAAAAGCGAGCCTCATCAATGGCAGCCATCGTGGTATCACGGAGTTTCAGCAGGAATACCTTGTCCTCTGCTTCCATCGTCTCATCCGAATACAGGGCAAAGCTGTCCTCCACTGCTTTTGCCTGCCGGCCCACATGATGACGGCGTTCGCCCATGTCATTGACCACCATGCCGTTGGTGCAGACCAGACGGTATACCAGCGGCTGAATCGACACAGCTCCCAGACCGACCTCGGAGTTGGAGATCATCACGCCAGCCTGGACGATGTCGCCCTTGCGGACTTCCATCTCCAGACGGTGATTGACCACCTTGAGGTACAGACGGTTCTCCGTCACCTCGCAGGACATGACCTCGTACTGGTCGTTGCCTGCAAACAGCGGCAGGACAGCCGTGGCAATCTCCATGTTGTCGATACGGCGATAGCGTTCCGACAGCAGTGCACGAGCCACCTGTCCGGCACCGTAATCCATCGAACGGACCATGTAAGAACTGGGCTTGTCCGAAAACCAGCTGTTCACGTTCTCAGCCAGAAGTTCCGGCTTCTGTGCCTGCATGAGATCATAGTATTTGGCCGGGATACCCAGTGCCGATGCCACCTGACGATGGAACAGGGAGGTCGTACCAAACACTTCCTGCTGGCTGGTCGTAAGATGGTTGATCTCAAAAGTCTGTCCATCCTCCCGGAGGCGCATCCCCTGCGCCGGACTGATAAAATCCTGCTTGGCCTGATTCTGACGGTTCAGTTCGACCAGGACTTCCTGCAAATTTCTTCCTGTTTTCATAGCAATTTTCCTCTCTATCTCTGCGGCGCATATTTATACGCCTGTTTATGCGTCCGTGTCCTTCCGACAAAAACGCCGTGTTTTTATAACTACAAGTGCTTACAATTCCCGGTTGATCATCTGCTGGATGATCCGAACAGCACCCTGCATACGTCTACGGTTCAGCCGGGTATCTTGCAGGAGTGTGTCCAGAGCATCCACCTCGTCCCGGATGTCACAGAGGACCGACCGCTGATGGTCAGCCAGGCGTTCTTTCTCCTGTTCCATGCGGTCGTACTCTTTTTCGTAATCATCAATATCCTGCACATTAGTTTCGATATATTCCTCGATCTCCCGGCGAAGTTCCTCTCCGGCATAGTCCTGCACCGCATCCAGCAGATCCCGGATGCCAAAGGATGTCAGAAGTTTTCCGTCCTTCATTTTCAGAACATGAGGCATCTTGCTCCCCCTTTAATCCTTGAAGTAGTAGCTGCCCTTATATCCGGCAGCATTCAGAGGAAGATCCTTGCACCACTCCGGGTTAACGGACATCAGCTTGCAGACCTCCTCCACTGTGTACTGATCCTTGGGTGCTTCGATGATGACCTCATCGTGAACATGACCGACGATATTCAGGCCATAGCCTTCCATCCGGGCCATTGCTTCTGCCAGAATGTCACGGGCAATCGCCTGTGTCGCATTCTCCACCAGCCGGCCGGAGTAGGTTTCCTGTCTGGCCCATTTGTGGTTCTGCCCCACTCCTTCATAGGTCAGGCTCATGCGACCGAAGCGGTTCGGCTGAAGTCTCGGCTTCAGATACGCCAGCTTTCTGCCGGAAGGCAGCAGCATCCAGAGCGTACCGGAATAAAACTCAAATGCCAGCTTGCCGATCTCCTGCCGCTTTCCGGTCTTGAATGCCTGCGTTGCCGCCTTCTCCACATCCCACCAATACTGGACGATCTTCGGATTGGCTTCCCGCCAGGAATCAATGATCTCCGGCAGTTCCTCTTCTTTCAGACCCATCTGCAAAGCACCCATGCTGATGAGTGCGCCGGAGGAACCGCCATAGCCGCAGGCCAGCTCTGCCACCTTTCCTTTCTGCCGAAGCTCTCCGTTGATGCCGTGCTTCACCACCGGCACATGAAACATCTGGCTGGCAGAGGCACAGTAGATGTCCTTCCCTTCCAGAAAGGCTTCCAGCCGCCAGTCCTCCCCGGCTTCCCATGCAAGCACACGGGCTTCGATGGCGGAGAAGTCGGCCACGATGAACTCACCGCCCTCTCTTGGGATCAGCATGGTTCGGATCAGCTGGGAAAGCACATCCGGGTTGTTGCCGTAGATGGTCTCGACCATATCAAAGCACCCCAGCTTTACCAGTTCCCTCGCCTCATCCAGCGTGGAAATATGGTTCTGCGGCAGATTCTGCAACTGGATATTCCGGCCGGAATACCGACCTGTGCGGCTGGCTCCATAGAACTGGAACAGCCCTCTGGCTCTGCCATCTGAGCAGACACAGCGTTCTGCCGCCTGGTATTTCTTCACAGAACTTTTCGCCATCTGAAGCCGTAGCTTCAGCATGTCCATTGCCTCGGCATCCACTCCGTTCTTGTCCAGTTCCTCGATCATCTGTGCTACATCCTTTTTTCCGAGCGTGTCCATCGGGATGCCACGCTCATCCAGCCATGACTTCAGCTGTGACACAGAGTTGGGATTCTCAAGCCCTGTCAGTTCGTAGGCTTTCTTGCTCATAGCATCTGAGAGCATCAGATCACAGGCAACAGCCTGCTGCACCAGTTCCGTGTCGATCTTTACGCCCCGGTCATTGATGTGGTTAGTCGCCGCTAATTGCAAAACAAAAGAAAAAGCAGCCGCATAGCACACACTATACGACTGCTCTAAAATCTGTATTCTATTTTGCCCGACTGGAAACTTTGTATTTCTGTTCCCTAATGGGCTTTACAAGTCCATTATAACATATGTGTCAAGGGGTTGCAAGTATAATAATATCAATGCTTCTTGCCCTTGTGGATATGTAGCTTCACTTGGCAATTGTTTTAACCATATATATATTTCCAACACCCGGACATTTAATTAACTTGCTTTCCGTTTCTTGTATAATTTTAGTAGCGTGATCAGCAATTGTCTCTCTTAAATCTCCACCATTAGTATCAACACCCAAGGAAGATATTTCATCTGCCGTTGCGAAGCGATAGCTTTCAGCGTTCCGCTCTATTAATTTGCTTAAGTCTTTTTCTTGTTCCAGTGTCGGTATTAATTCTACAACATCAGCAAGAAGGAGTTCATAACACTGAAAATGTTCTCCCCAATGGAGCTCCGTTATATGTCTTCCGCAATATCGGTATGATATGCTGCTCCAATTCACTATTCCTTTATCAATTAGTTCTTCCCTAAATTCTCGGCTTAAATCATCAATACACTCACGATTTGTGCCACGGTTAAACCGTCTCATAAATTTTCGCAAATACTTGTTTTCAATTCTAAGTCGATAATCATCTCGTGACGACTCATCAATCGAAATCTTGTTATCGTCCTTTACTTTATAACGGTTTTTTAATTCAATTTTTTCATTCCCTAACAGTTTATACACACCACCGACTGGTTGATATTTTCCTGTGCCTCGCTCATTTTTTACCAACAAGTACTTATTGCCAATTTTTATTCTGTAAAGATAAGCAAACGAGATGCGGACTATAGTGTCACCTTTAATAAAACCTCCACGTTCTAACTTTCGTTGAGAAGTTTTCCAATCTGTAGTATCTGAAAGATCTTGAATTGCCTTCCAAAGTGCCGGCAGTGAAAAGCCCAGAACCAAACCAGATATGCTACTTCCTGCGGGCCAATTTTTCACTTCAAATAATATGATAATTAATATCATAAAGGACGATAATATTCCAAGCACAAATGCTTTTAGAATCTTCACAAGATCACACCCTACCTATCGGAATCTCAATTCTGTTTTTCGCTACGCATATACCATCTTTTATGATATAACATTCAATATAATGGTTTCCAAAGAAAGAGGTATGTTCTACAATGGCACGCCCTCTTTCCACAATCTGACCCCTTATTTCGTTTCTTCTTTCTGCTTCAGGGCCCACATTCTTAACCTTCCACAACACCTTATACGGCTGTGGACAATTCGTATAGTTCATTTCACATCGGATTTCAAAATTATGCGGTAGATATTGCCTCCACATTGACAGGAACTCTCTTATTGGTTTAGGTCTCCAGCCATCGCCAGAAACTTTGCATATAACATCACAGCGATACACCAACTGTATGGGATACATTTCTTCGATATACTGTTCCCCATCAAAAAAACCACATACAGATTTTGATACAGAAGCAACAGAATAATTTTCCGCGGCTGTTACCTGTTCTCCCCAATAATCATGATTAAAAAAACCATACCACGCCTGAATAGCATCATCTTTTGTACAATCATCATTAAATAATATTTCCAAATCCTCAAGTTTACTTTTGAGCCGATTTTTCCAGTTGGTCATTCTCTGACGATCGATATTTCTAGGGGTTAAATCACGACCACCATCTACTGGTGCCACAACTGACGTACTTGTTTCAATGCGATTCACAATTTCCTTCATCGTATAATAAAACTGTTCGTCAATTCTTTCGTATGATTGCTGTAATTTTTCATCACATAATACCGTCTGAAGTAATCCACTCGGCATGTTCTTCCATGATTTTCTCGATTTGCAAAACATTTTTGACAGCCGAACTATTCTTCTTAGCCTATTATTTGAATCATCATTTTGTGATTCAAACCACTCCGTTAAGCCCTCAAGTTCTCTCTCGGACCACTCTGAACCCGCGTGTTCATAAATCCAACGCTCACGCTCCAAGTCATAGTATCGTCTATATACAGCGAAATCAATATGATACCCATCTGCATATTTTATTCTAACACAGCTTGTTTTCACTTCCGGTTCAGCGTTGAACTGCTTCGTTTTTCGTTTTAGCGCATTTGCCACCAAATTTCTCGTCGCTTGAGCACCTTTATCCCCTAGCACACTTTTATCAAAAACCACGGCGACATCAATGTCATAATCTCCATTTTCATTTTGAACGACAGTTGACATCGCCATACTCCCCTGCACGCAAGTCTCAGCAATAGTATAGGAAGTATCGTTTTCGGTATTGTATTCCTTCAATCCATCCTTGAGGCGTTGAATATTTAGTCTTTTTTTACTATGCAGATTGTCCTGTTCATCTTGTGACAGAACAACATATGATGTATAGAAAGTATCGAATTTTGATGACAGGTCATACATTTCTTTGCCCTCCTCGCCTCACTTTTCGCATTCTCAATCGTTTGTACGACATCGACTCTTCTACAGTCACAATTGCAATTTTTAAGCTTGTTTTTTCAGCTCCTCGATTCTTTTCTTCAGCTCACTGCTCGGCAGCCGAACCTCTCCACCATTTCGTCTCAAAAATTCACTTAGGCAGTATTCATACTCGTCCGATGTTATGTAGCTGCCTTCATAAAGCTGATCCAGAACACCTAATGTGCCCATGATAGATACGCCCTCTTTCGCTGCTGCTTTCCGAAGTGCCATGTCTCCTGTCAAAAGCACGATATTACGCTGCTTTGCTATGGCCAGCGCGATTCTGTCCTGAATAGACAATTGGGGATATATATTTCCCCAAGAGTCTGCCAGTAAGAATTTTTCAATTGTGATATCTACTCCTACAAGTCCCGCTTCAAGCAAATCTTCACGGAATCCCGAAGGTGATAACAGCTCAGAATCTATCGACTCTGTGTACATAATATAGGTGTATGGAAGTAGAAAAGGCAACTGCAGTCGAGCAATAACCTGAAAATCAATCCATACATTGGTATCGCTGCTGACAAACTCCATTGATTAGCCCTCTTCAAATTGGCAATGTGAAAGCACGGTATCATAAGGCATCTTCAACAATTCTGCCCCGCGCTGAATACTTATTTCACCTTCACTTACCGCTCGAAAAACAAGTTGCTCAAACAGAGTTGGTCGTTCCTGTTCAATACGAATCGGTTCATGAGTTCTCCAGCCAAGAGAACTTGCCATTACATAAAAGCTCTTTGCAGTTTCACTCGAAATAATTCTGGCCATCTGTGCTCTTTTAACTAACAAAAACATAGAAATACCATACTCACGACAGACCAAAGTCATATCATTGGCAACTCTATTTCTGTGAACTCCAAGTTCACGGATTGCATCAGCCTTTGGGAAAAGGAATGCACCTGCAATGGCGGTAGCAGTCTCCTCAACGTTTTTTTCGTCCATTTCTTCCGGCCAGTCAAACACCAGATGTGCAAGTTCATGGGCAATAGTCGATCTGTTACGTTCGGGACTCATATTTCCATTAACGATAATATATGGTCTTTCGTTCACAAATCCATTCATGCCAGAGAACTTGTTGCCCTCTACATCACATATATATACCAGAATACCTTTATTCTCAAGAACCGTAATTAAATCATTAACAGGTCCCTCTTCAGCAAGACCAAGATGCAATCTCATAGCTTTCGCATCAACTTCGATATCGCCGGTCATTTGAACCACATGACATTCAGGGGCTTCCGGTAAAACTTCTCCTCCAAGCAATTCAACAACCGTATAAAATCTGCTAAAGTATTCTTCTACCGATTCCCGAACAAATTCCTGTTTTGCCATTGGAAGAGTTGCGGTTTTGCGAAATTCTCCATGCTCAAACACAAGGTTCTCATTTCTGACGGCTAAAAAGTCAGACACGCGAACCCCCAATGCACTTGCCAGCTTCTTCAGAATATCCATGCTGGGCATTCTGTCGCCATTTTCATAATTAGTAATTGCCATAGCAGTCAAATCACTTTTCTCAGCCAGCTTCTTTTTGGTCATGGAATTTCTCAAACGATAATATCTCAAATTCTTACCAAACATAAGCGCACCTCCTTCTGTTTATATTATACCGCAAATATCAAAAAAGTAAACATCGGAAGCCGCTTCTTCCAAAGAAATTTTTCACTTGTTTTCGCCAGTTTTTTCCAAAATGTCATTTTCACGCCGCCTTCGATCACACTCCACCCACTCTTCCAGCGTCAGCGGCGTGTAATCCGAATACATGCAGAAGCAGTTAATCATCTGACATGGCACCGGCTGCGCTGTTTCCTGATGGGCACTTTTCCGCATCGTGGCTCTGGTCTGTACACAGAACCTGTCCACCAGCTCCTGATCTTCCGACTTGTGGATATACCCATGCAGCATGTGGGTCAGCGGTGTCCCATCTGCCCCACGCCGAAACTGGCCGTTATAGCAGAATACCGGATAGTGCATTAGCACGATTTTTCGCTTATTGTCATAGATCTCCGCATAAGCCACTCTCTTAGAGCTGTATAAGGTGGTTGATCTCAAAAGTCTGTTCATCCTCCCGGAGGCACACGCCCTGCGCCAGACTGATAAAATCTTGCTTGGCCTGATTCTGACGCTTCAGTTCGACCAGGACTTCCTGCAAATTTCTCGCATTAGTTAGTTATAGCTAATCGCAAAACAAAAAGAAAAGCAGCCGCATAGTACAACTATACGACTGCTCATAAATCATTATTATATTCCACCAAACCGGAAACTCTATCTTTTGTTCCCTAATGGGCTTTACAAGCCCATTATAACATACATGTCAAGTAGCTTCAAGATGCTCTTTGTAAATTCTTTTGACCATTAAAAAGTCTTTGAGTCAGCTTATCCAGCCGAAATCTCGCAACACACTCTCCAAGTTGCATAAGAAATTTCCCATTTGCTTTCTCATAATCTTTCTCTCTAAGCTTCTGAGAAAGCAAATGATAAATCTGGCGGACATCATCAGTAATCAATTCATCCTGATTTTTCATCATTTCGCTTAGTCTTTTATCATTTCCATCAGTAAAGAAAAACTCGGCACAAAACATTCCCATATCCGATTCCGTAAAAGTTCCCTTGATCATCCATGTAAGATACGCTTTCAATTCCCCATCCGTATACTTACATACTTTAATTTGCTTCTCTTGGCAAATTTTGAGGCTGATGGGCAGAAAGGTACTTCTTATATTTACATTATACCACGATTACCCATTTTTCAAAGGGCAAAATTATCGTTTTAAAAACAAAACATTCTCTGATCTTCCGTCTTTTGTCCATTCCCACCAGTCTGACATATAATCGATTAGCCCACCGCTTACCGTCTTCAAAAATTTTTTCTTCTGGCTATCCGTATAACGGAATCCATTTTCCTTATAATATGTTCTGCTGTCCGATGACAGCCATTCTCCAGACGGATTCAGTTTAATGTACGCCGCGACAGCATCAATCAATTCAATCCAAGCTTCTTGTTTCAGGGTATAGCTGAAATCGTGTGGTCTATCTCCAGTAGGAATAACTTCTATCTCCGACCAGTCAAAATGTTCAAGGCCAGTACGGAGAAGTTCCGACTTGTCTGTCATCTCGATTATGGTCTCTGCCAGAATGTACTCTTTTTCCGTCATTCTGTAATCAAACAACTTAGGGCCACCCGCCATTTCATCAGCCTCTTTCTATTTTCATTCTGGCAAATCCTTATTATTCATCAAAAACTTTTATACTTCTGCATTTTGCATATTTGCAAAATCAATCGTCCCGCTGGCGGGATATTCAAACGATATCTGCTTTATATCGTTGTAATTGGTTATCGCCAAGTTTCCTTGCGATATAATATCCATGCCAATTAAGAAATCTGGCCCATTTTCATATTTTTCAAACAGGTCCACCTCAAAACGTACAACATTTATAGCGTTCTGAATACTAAGAGAAACCATATAACACGGTACTTGAGCAGGACCTTTCGCCGTATTTGTAACATTCGTTCCACATGCTGTCAATTGAAGTCTATTAACCACGGTTTGTGATATCGATGTTTTTGCAGATCCAGTGTCTATTAATCCCCATGTTTCATATGATTTTCCATTCTCAGATATACGAGCTTTTACAATCGGAGCATTCGTTTCTTTATTATAATGAACTGTAAAAGCAGCCATTGGTATATCCCGCCTTCACGCGAAAGACGTTTCTGTCCAAAAACCGCAAGTCTGATTTTTTCTTCCATTACTTCTCTCCAACCGTCATTCCATAGTTTCTATTCTTGTCCTAGGCTTATACACAATCCCAGCAGTTCTTTTCCTTAAATTGTCATGCTCGTCTTTCACTATTCACCTTTCCTACTTCATAGCACAACAACAAGCCTGTATACAGATTGCAGCAACAATCTATACGCAGGCTTGTCCTCGTACCTCCTTATTTTGTTTTCTGCTCTATCAGCTTTCGCTGTGGTGGGTTACAGTGCAACGCGCTGTTTTACAATCTCTGCCTTTTCTGCACTCAGCTTTTCTTCCTGCCGTTCCAGTGCGGAAAAGCAGATCAACGCTTTGCGTTCCCGTTCGTGCAGGATTTCCAGTACATACTCTGCCTGCTTTATCTGCGCTGTCAGCGCATTTCGGACGATATATTCCAGCAGTTTCTCGGAGATCGGGATTCGCTTGCAAGGGCTGTCCACCGCTGTGGCCGAAAATCTGCAGTTAAACGAGGGGCCAAGCTTCTTGAGTACACGATATTTCATCAGCTTCTGGCAGTAGCCGCAGTAGACCTTACCTTTCAGTGGATACTGGTGTTTTGTGTAGTTCCCGGCCTGGTGCTTCCCGTTCTGCAGCATAATGACCTTTTGTGCCTGCTCAAATTCTTCCGTGGTCACAATGGCGGCATGGCTGTCCTCAATTCGTACCTGCTGTTCCAAGGGAGCGCGCAGCACCCGATGTTTACAGGGAACCGGCATAATGAATTTCGCGCCCACATAGGTTCCCTTATACTTCTCATTTTTCAGAACATGGTAAACCGTTCCACTTGTCCAATGGCTGCGCTGCAGATCCCATGCTTTCTGCTCACTGTACACATGGTTTTCCGCCACATGATACGCTGCCGGGGTCGGGATCTGCTTTTCATTCAGGATTTTTGCGATGGTGCCTGTTCTGTTGCCCTGCAATGCCAGTTCAAAGATCAACCGTACATACTGGCTGGCTACCGGGTCGAGGATCAGCTTATGGCAATCGTTCGGGTCCGGCAGGAATCCAAACGGGCGGTATCCTCCGAGATACATTCCTTTTTTCTGCATCACATGGTCTGCTGCCGCGATTTTGGCAGAAAGATCCCGGCTGTAGGATGCGTTGATGATGTTCTTAATGGCTACTTCCAGTCCACGTACATCGTTTCCGATCTGCATTCCACTGTCGTAACCATCGTTGACGGAGATGAAGCGAACGCCCAGCAACGGGAAGATGCGCTCCATATAATCGCCTGCTTCAATATAGTCACGGGCGAACCGGGAAAAGTCCTTTACGATAATCGTTTTCACCTTTCCGTCCTGTGCATCTTGAATTAGCCGCTGAAACGCCGGACGTCTTGCAGATGTGCCGGAGTAGCCATCGTCCACGTACTCCTGACGCGGCTCTGCGGCCAGTTCGGGGCGGACCATGATGTACCCCTCTACCAGTCCGCGCTGGCCCTGAATGCTGTTGCTCTCGGCCTTATCAGCACCCACATCCTCGTCTGCAAGTGAAAGCCGGTAATAGGTTCCGATCATCTGCTGCTCACCGCCTTTCAAACGTATAGATCAATTCTGCCTTTACAATTTCCGCAGCACGATTTTCCAGATTTCTCATACGGCGTACCCACTCCATCTGATTTTCTTCTTTCAGTTTTTCCGATACGTCCTCCCGCCGGCTCAGCTGCTCGATCAAAACCTCATATCGCTCTGCTGCCTGTTCTTCCACGTCTGCCAAAACAGCGTCCAGCTTTCCATTCAGCAGCAGGCTCTGATAATAGGCTGGTTTTCGCAGTTTCAGGTATGCCTTGTGCAGCATTCCCCAGCGACCAACCGGACGAGTCCGTGGCAGTTTCAAGGCTGGCAGATAATAATCACCCACCAAAACATATTCCATTCCTGTCCGGGCATTATAGATTTTTTCTTTCATTGTCTGTCCTCCTTTTTCGTTAGAACACAAATTCCGTGTAAGTATTTTTCTTGTGATCCACTTCAATTTTCTTTACATACTGCTGCAGATTATCTGCCGTTAAAAGAACCTCTGTGTTGCCTGCGATTTGCTTTTTCTGCCGCAATTCTTCTTGAACAGCGGCCAGTTCTTTCTCGTTTTCAGCTTTTGTCTGTCTGAATGCCTCAATTTCATTCTCTGCATCCTGCTTCAATTCCAAGAACTTTTCTTTTGAAATTTTTCCGAGAACATACTGCTCATAGCCGCTGCGCTTCTGCGATTCCAGCCGAACGATATTGCCTGACGCCTGTTCAATTTCACGTTTTGTAGCTATTTCTTTTGATTGGAGTTTGCTTTTTCCAGAGCTTTTCCGTACCAACTTCTGCAAATCACGGTGTTCTTCCATCCGCTGGTGCAACTCCTTGTTAATGCCGTTCCAGAGGTCTTTCTCTGAGATGGAAACATGGCAAGATGCACAGTAAAAATACAGTGTACCATCACTTTGCCAATGACAAACCAATTTTTCTCCGCACTTTTTGCAAAAGATTCTGCCTTTGAAGATGTTCGGATTGTTCTTTCTGCGCTGTCTGCACCACTTTTTCCGTTCCTCCCTGACTGCTTGCTCGGCTTCCCGCAATGCAGAAATCTCATCAAACAGCTCCCAGCTGATGATTGCCGGATGGCTGTCCGGCACCATCCGCCAGCTTTCCCGTGGATTCTGCCCGATTTTCCGATACGTTTCATCGTAGGCGATGCGATTATAGACCATTGTCCCTGTGTAGACTGGATTTTCCAGAACCTTTGTCACAAAAGCTGGCTGCCATGCAGGGGCCTTTACCCGTGAGGTATTTCTCATATAACCCAACTGACATCGACGCGTAAAAGGTGTCGGGATTCCCTGCGCAGACAGCTTCTTTGCAATCTCGCGCTCTTTCATGCCGGATTTTTTCCAGAGAAAAATCCGAACTACCACATCGCTGACTTCCTCATCCAGAACCAAATGATTCTTCTGATCCTTTTTGTAGCCAAATGGAACAGGGGTATAGATTTCTCCCCGTGCTTCCTTGGAACGAAAGCACGACTGAATCTTCTGGGACAGGTCTTTCGAGTACATTTCGTTGATCATGCTCTTGATCGGCACCAGCATCCCGTCACGGCTCTGGCTGTTCAGGCTGTCATAGTTATCGTTGATGGCGATAAATCTTACGCCGAACAGCGGAAACACCTGTTCCAGATACTGGCCTGTTTCCACGAAATTGCGGCCCAAACGCGAGAAGTCCTTTACCACGATGCAGTCGATTTTCCGCTCCTGCAGTGCTTTCAACAGCCGTTCAAATTCCGGGCGGTCAAAGTTCATCCCTGTGCACCGCTTGTCCGCAAACACATCCAGCTGCATCAGATCATCCCGGTGGTTGATATACTCTTTGATGTAAGAAATCTGCACTTCCAGCGATTCCGTATCCCGAAGTACATCATCAAAATCGGACAGTCGTGCGTAAATTGCGGTTTTCCAGATACGGTGCGGTGCGTTCTCCGCTTCCCGCTGCGCCGCACTTACTTTCTTGCTTACTCTTGCCATAAGTCACAGCCTCCTTTTAAGCAGACACTTCACGCTGCCCCATCTGCTTTTGATGCAGTTCTTCCAGCAGGTCCGCAATTTCATCGTGGAATCGGAACGTAATTTCTACCCGATTGCCCTCATACACTTCGATTTTCTCAATCAGTTCAACGACCATCGGACGGGTGATTTCTTCCAATTTTCGATACTTACGGTACACATCCAGAAACGGATAAGCGTTTGGAGCAGTCTGTAGGTTTTGCCGTTCTGCTTCCAGTTCTGTGATTTTGCGGTCATACTCTTCGATTCGCTTGCTGTACAGTTCGTTGTAGTTCAGGAAATCCTCCCGTGTGAGGATTTCCTCTGCGTAATCCCCATACAATTTTTCCTTAATGCCCTGTGTATGGGCCTTTTCTGCAGTCAGCTGCCGAATCTGCCGTTCGATGCGCCGCACACGGTAGAGTTCCTGTTGGGTCTGCCGGATGCTTTCTGCAAACTCTGCTTCCTCCATCACGATCTGGATCTGCATCTGGAGCGCATTCCGCACAATGTTATAGAGCTTTTCATCCCGCAGGTTATGGCTCGTGCAGCTGCCCTTGTTCTGTTTGCTGCCGGAGCACTGATAATAGATATACCGCTTTCCCTTATAGCTGGCCGACCTTCGCACCAGCCGGCTGCCGCAGTCCCCACAGTAAAGAAATCCTGCAAACAGGGCCACCGTTTCGGCATCGTTCGGCCTGCGAGTTTCTGTTTCCTGAATCCGCTGCACCAGTTCAAACTGCTCTGCCGGAATGATTGCTTCATGGGTATTGTCCACGATTACCCAGTCCCTCATCGGCACGTTCATTTTCTTTTTGGAGCGATAGTCCAGTCTCCTTGTCTTTCCCTGCACCAGTTTTCCGATATAGACCTCGTTGTGCAGAATGCGGTCCACCGCCTTGGCAGACCACGGCGGCTCATCGCTCTTGCGGAAATGCAGGCTCAGCTTTGCACCGCTCTGTAGCTTTCGCACAGCCAGGGACGGCACCTTTTTCGCATTCAATCGGTCTGCGATGCTCTGATTATTCATGCCACTGATCTTCCAGCGGAAAATATCTTGCACTGTTTCCGCTGCCAGTTCGTCCACGATCAGCTTGGTATGATTGCCGGGGTCCTTCTGGTATCCATAGGTTGCAAAACTTCCCACAAAATCGCCGCGCTTCCGCTTTACCGCAAGCTGACTCTTGATTTTGACGGAAATATCCCGACAGTAGGCATCGTTGAGCAGATTCCGCATTGGGACCATGATGGAATCGCTGGTCTTCCACGCAGATTGACTGTCATAGCTATCCGTCACTGCAATCAGCCGGACTCGCATGACCGGGAAAATACGTTCCAGATAGCGTCCCACTTCAATATAGTTTCGCCCGAATCGGGATAAATCTTTGACCAGAATGCAGTTGATGGTTCCTTGCTCCAGCTCCTGAAACAGCCTTTGAAACGCAGGCCGCTCAAAGTTCGAGCCGGAGTAACCATCGTCCACAAACTCATCCACAATACACAGTTCCGGGTGGTCTGCGGCATAGGCTTCCAGCATGGTCCGCTGGTTTGCAATGCTGTCGCTCTCTGTCTTATCACCATCCTCACGGGACAGGCGCAGATATAATGCTGTGCGGTATCTTGTTTGCTGTGTTTTCTTCTGTGAATTCATATCAGGGTATAACAAAAGCCTTCCACCTCCTTAACGAATCGGCAATACTGTTCGTCAGAGAAGCGAAAGGCTCCACATTTTCTATGTAGAACAAGCCTACCGAGCAAGTTCTGCTCAGTTTGCACATTCCTATTTTCTTACCCACAAACAGCTTACCAGAATCATCATCCTTTGTCCAGTGCTTTATCGCATTAAAGTGTGAAATTTTTCTGCTTGATTTTTCAGCAGCTTGCCGAAATATTCTCTGCCTTTTCAGCTGGCCGATTGAAAACACCTGCCAATGCACTCAGACAGTGTACTGCTCCCTCTTGGTGCAAAATTCAGCTTTACAATAATTCCATTGTCCAGATAGCAGTAAGGATTTCCGACTTTATCCAGCAGATTTTTCAGCCTTTCCTCCTGCGGCAGTCCGTGTTCCACTGCATCCTGCGGCAGTTCCTGCAGTTCATGCTGTTCTATCGTGCGAATGTCCCGGTTCTTCATCTGGTGGATCTGCTCCAGCCAATTCATTCTGCCGTTTTCTTTCAATCGCATACCTCCCATTCAAGCCAGAAGTGTTTTCAGCAAGTTCAATTTTTCCTGTCCTATGTTCTTTC
>ENA-ORMX01001442-ORMX01001442.1-human-gut-metagenome-genome-assembly--contig:-NODE-1442-length-15490-cov-51.633107_pt1 | contig 15490 bp, 9 predicted proteins | sample MGYA00242108_ERZ509007 | MGnify/ENA primary metagenome ERZ509007 (study PRJEB26280, sample SAMEA2338745) | human gut metagenome | biome: human gut; feature: human-associated habitat; material: faeces...
GACCGTACCTGGTACGTACCAGTTTTGTTTCGGTTGTTTGCCGTATCTTTGCCCCAGATTTCAGAACGATACCGGTTCTGAGGTCTGGGGCTTTTACGTTTTCTATCGCCAGGTTGCTGGGATAGGTTTCCTGCCATATTGTAAGTGGCGCAGCGTATCAGCCCATCGGTCTTTGACAAGGTTGATACAATTATTTACTTACATTGAACTTTGAACTTTGAGCTTTGAGCTTTGAACTTTATGATATGTTCTAAGGGGGCTGGACTTACTGGTGTAAGTTCAATATTTCTATTTTGTTTAATCATTCATTTTTAATTTTTACAACAATGACAAATTCAAAAAGTCAGAAGGTGGGGGGCAGCAAGGCTGCTAGCCCTGCCAAGTGTGGTGCACAGTCTTCTAAAAATAAGAAGGTGGCTGCACCTGTGTGTGTGTTTGAAAATCCGGAGTTCGGAATGGTTCGTACCGCTACTGATGAGAAGGGCGAGCCTTGGTTCTGTGCTAAGGATTTGTGTGATGCGCTGGGATATAAGAGAGCTACAGACGCTGTAAGACAGCATGTTAGGTCTAGCGATACGGCGAAATACCGCATTGCTAGAACTGTCAAAAATCGTTTTGGCGTTTCTGAAGGAAAGGTGCAGAACGTGCAGATGAACTTCGTCAACGAGAGCGGATTCTATGCCCTGGTGCTCGGTTCCAAGTTGGCTTCGGCTTTGAAGTTCAAGGATTGGGTTACCTCGGTGGTGCTGCCTCAGATTCGCAAGACGGGCGGTTATATCCCGGTGCATGAAGGGGAGAGCGAGGAGGAGATGATTCGCAATGCCGAGGAGATTCTCCGTGCTACCCTGAAGGATAAGGAGATGCTGCTGGAGCAGCAGAAGAAACTGCTGCATCAGCAGGAAGTGCAGTTGGGACTTGACAAGAAACTCATCGGCGAGCAGGATGTGGAGATCAGAAGGCTCAACGGTGTGCTGGATGAGCAGACGAGATGGGCTTCCATCCAGGGCGAGAACGTCATCAACCTGGAGAAGCAGGTGGACGGGCTTCTGCCTAAGGCGATTTACAGCGACAATGTGCTGGATTCCGTTTCGTGCTTCACCACCACCCAGGTGGCGAAGGAGCTGGGTATCACGGCGCAGGAACTGAACCGCTCGCTCTGTGCGCTGCATGTGCAGTATTACCAGAGTGGGCAGTATCTGCTCTATGCGGAGTATGCGCACATGGGATTGGCGAAGAGCCGCACCCGATACAATGCCTTTCTGGATCCGAACTGCGATGGCAGAAAGGAGAAAATGGGCAAGGCGGCGACGCATACCTATCTGGTATGGACCGAAAAGGGCAGGAAGTTTATTCACGACCTGGCGCATCGTTACTGGGAGCTCGCGGAGATGTACGAGGTGAAGAGCCTGGGGTAAAGAAGGAGGGGCCTGTTTCTGGGGCCTGCTTCTGGCGGGGGACTTGAGGAAGGGGACCAGGCGTTGGAAACGCCTGGAACGGTGGCTCAGAGGGGGCTTCCTTGCTCCTTCTGCGGCTCCCTTCTTCGCTCCTTCTTCGTTCCTTCCTTGCTCCTTCTGGAGGGGCTTTCTTCTGGAGGGGCTTTCTTCTGGAGGAGGGGGGCTTTGGCGTTAATTTCTTTTTAATATTATTATGGACATGAAAAATGAAAAGATGCAACATTGGATTGCATTCAATGGGTTCCGAGGGGGGAATAAGGGCAGCGCAAGCTGCCAGCCGCTCTCGGAGTATGACAAGACCATCTCGCTGCCATGGCTGCACGAGATGGTGCTGCAGATTCGTGGCGAGAAGTCCATTCGCAGCGTGGACAGGACTGATGATGCCCAGCTCGCCAAAGCACGACAGAGAATCAAGGGGCAGTTGCCCTTCCGTTGTGCTCACTACTACCGTTTTCTGAAAAACCGTAGATCGCAGAGCAATGCTGACCCTACGGCTTTCCTTTTTCAGACTACCGTGGACGTGGATGATAAGGAGTTTGTGGAGCAGGCGCTGGAGAAGGCCCGTGAGCTGAACTGCAGCGACAGCATCTGGAAAGGCAAGCTGCTGCACCTGGAGTATTCTGCAAGAAAGAAGCTGCATATCGATATCCGCATGCCGATGGGGATGACTATCGAGGAGACGCAGAAGGCGTATTGTGAGGCGCTGGGCGTGCCTTATGATGAGAGCTGCATCTCGCCCGAAAGAATGATCTATATCACGGATAAAGACTCGGAGATTTACCGCTCCAAGGACTGGTATGGGGTGTTGCCCGCAGAGGAGCTGAAAGCCCGCAGAGAGGCTTTTCTGAAACGTGGCCTGACGATTGACGGCAGGGGCAAAGGGAATTTCCCACAGATTTCACAGATGACACAGATTCATTCTGAGGGGGTTCCTGATGCCGGAAAATCTGTTCTTGCTGATTCTGCCAGTGAGAAGAATCTGATAGCCTTCGACCTGTTTCAGGAATCTGCGGGACTGAAGGGGATGAATATCGATACCATCGGGTCAAGGCACTCCTCTCTGCTCGCCATCATGAGCGCCGGAGCCTCTCGTGTGATGAGTGAGGAGGAACTGATGAAGGTGGTGGCGAAGAGAATGCCGAGCTATTATCAGGAGAATGACTGCCATCAGCTTATCCATGATTTCTATGCGAAATATGGGGATAGCTCGAAGCCGTTCTCTAGGGATGTGATTCGGGTGAATGCCTTGGCGGAGCAGGCGGCTAAGAGCTTGCTTGCCGGGGATTGCAAATCCCCGGGACGCCTGGCGGGCTTGACGATTGACGGAAAGGGAGCGGCTCGCTACAGCTCGCTTGCCGGGGATTACAAATCCCCGGAACGCCTGGCGGGTAATCATACAGTTCAAAGTTCAATGTTCCAAGTTCAAAGTAACGATGAGGAGTATCCCGCCCCTCCACCGATGCCGAAGAAGTTGCCGAAGCTGGTGGAGCTGCTGATTTCCAGGACACCGGAGATTTATCAGCCAGCCGTGGCTTGCGCTATCTTTCCTCCTCTCGCTACCCATCTCTGGAAGACGAGATTCAGATATATCGACAACGTGGAGCATGAGGCAACCCTATCCAGCGTGCTGCTTGCCGGCACGGGTGCAGGAAAGAGCTGCGTGCAGAAACCTATCGACTTCATCATGGAGGATATCCGTAAGCGTGACCAGGAAAACCTGAAACGTGAGAAGGAATGGAAGGACGAAATGATGCGCAAGGGTGCCAACAAGGACAAGCGTAAGCGTCCTGAAAACCTCATCATTCAGGAGATTGATGCCGACATGACCAACCCTGCCTTCGTGATGCGTACAGCCGAAGCCAAGGAACATTTCCTTTACACTTCACTGAATGAAATCGACCAGTTTGATGCGCTGAGAGGTACCGGTATGCAGCAGTTCCGTATCATGTGTCTTGCTTTCGACCCTGGTAATCAATATGGACAGACTCGTGTGGGAACCCAGAGCGTAACCGAACGTGTCACCATCCGCTTTAACTGGAATGCATCAACCACCATCCAGAAGGGCATCAAATACTTCAAGAGGGTGCTGACCGACGGACCTATCTCACGTATCAATTTCTGCACCATCCCGGAGCGTGACATCGGCGAGGATATTCCTATCTACGGCACCTACGATGAAGAATTCAGAAATGCCCTGAAACCCTACATTGATAATCTCTGTATGGCAACGGGACTGGTGGAATGCAAGGAGGCGTTCGAGCTTGCCAAGGTGCTGAAGGATGAGAATGCGGAGTTCTCCCGTCTGTCGCAGGATAGAGTCTACGAGAACCTGAGCTTCCGTGCCAACGTCATCGGCTATCTGAAAGCCTGCGTGCTCTATGTGGCTAACGGCTACAGATGGGAGCCGGAGACAGAGGATTTCATCCGCTGGAGCGAGCGCTACGATCTCTACTGCAAGATGCGTTTCTTCGGAGATGCCATCAAGAAGGCGGAGATAGAAGGAGAACAGGAGAGTAGGAGAGGACCGTCGAGCATCCTGGGACTTCTGCCTGAGGAGTTTAACTATCAGCAGGTTGAAAACTTGCGCGTGGAGAATAAGATGAATGCCAATGGCACCATGAAAATGTTGAACAACTGGCTCTACCGTGGCTATATCAAGGTGAAGAAGAATGACTCAAATACTCAGTTACTCAAATACTCAGTTTTTATCAAGACCCATCAAAAATGAAAAATATGAATTAGCGTATGGAAATAGTTGTAAAGCGAATAGCTAAGAAGAATACTTATACCATCGGCCGACTGTATCTGTTGGCTGATGGTGATGTGAAGCGAAAGACGTTGCCGGGCAAGCATACCGGCGACAAGCGAAGCTTCAGAAACAGTTTCGACATGGAGAAGCTGTCGAAGGACACTTACTTCTGCGATACTCTGGAACCGACGTGGCGCAACCTGAAGGGGATAGACTTGAAGCCGGAGGAGGTGAATGCCAAGTACAGCCGTCAGAGCGGTAAGGTGGCTAGGAAGATTCCGGGGCATACCGCCATTCCGGAGGGTTCCTATCGGGTGCTCGTCACCCTGTCGCCACGGTTCAAGGAGTGGTTGCCATACATCCAGGGCGTGCCCGATTTCGAGGGCATCCGCATCCATGTGGGCAACTATCCCGACGATACCCAGGGCTGCATCCTAGTGGGTGAGAACAGGCTGAAGGGTATGGTGGTGAACTCCCGCATCTGGCTGCATCGTCTGATGAAGCGCATCAAGGAGGCGGAGAAGGGCGACGAAGCCGTATGGATTACCATCATCTAGCACTCCAGGCAAAACATAAGGCTTTTGCCCTTACAGGGCGTCTTGCTGATTGCCATCATACCCAGGGCGCTGCCCTGGGCTAGGAGCTTTTGGGCCTTCAGCCCGTACTTGAACCACATGCGAAAGTTCAGTAATATTATTGAGAAATTGCGTATTTTCTAAGATTTCCGCTAAAAAGATTTGCGTATTTTCTAATTCAACCGTACAGGTCGCAATTATTTTTCAAGATACCAAGTTTTTTCGGAAAGAAAATCGCCGATATTCTTTGCTTATTCCAAATATTTATGCTAACTTTGCCACATAAATATAAACCATAAGGAGAATCGCTCATGGATAATAATATCAAAAAGAAGAAATTTGCCAAACGCGAATACATTTATCGCAAGCGCATCCCTTACGGAATGATGAACTTCGTTACCGTGAGAAGAGATGACTGCTATTATGTTGATAAGACCCCATATATAGAAGAAATAGAAAGATCTAACAAGTTCTTCTTCTATATCCGCCCTCGTCGTTTCGGCAAGAGCCTTACCCTCTCCATGCTCAAGCAGTATTATGACATCAATATGGCTGACAGGTTTGAGGAACTGTTTGGAGGATTGTATATCGGCGAGAATCCTACACCTGAGCATAATACCTATCTGATTATCTCGCTCAACTTTGCCGTGGTAGATGCCAATCTTGAGAATTACAAGAAGGGACTTGATGCGCATTGCAACACAGAGTTTAACTACTTCTGTGATGTGTATGCACAATATCTGCCTGTAGATATAAAAGAGGAGATGAACAGGAAGGATGGTGCAGCTGAGCAGTTGGACTATCTCTGTAAGGAATGCAAGAAGACTGGACAGAAGGTGTATCTCTTCATTGACGAGTACGATCATTTCACCAATACCATCCTGGCAGAGCCGGATTGCCTCAATAGCTATCAGGCAGAAACCCATGGCACTGGGTATCTCCGCAAGTTTTTCGATACCATCAAGTCGGCTACCGATTCTACCATGGAGCGAGTTTTCGTAACAGGAGTTAGTCCTGTCACTATGGATGATTTGACCAGTGGTTTCAACATCGGCACCAACTATTCCCTGTCATACGAGTTTAACGAGATGGCGGGTTTCACGGAGGAAGATGTGCGTGAAATGCTCACTTATTATACCGATACCCTCAATCTCCACAACTACACCGTGGATGAACTGATAGAACTGATGAAGCCATGGTACGACAACTATTGCTTCGCAAAGGCTTCTTACGGAGAAACCACCATGTATAATTCTAATATGGTGCTCTATTTCATCGATAATTATATAAGAAATCGGGGAAGACTGCCGGAAAATATGATAGAGGAAAATATCCGGCTGGATTATAATAAGCTCCGCATGCTCATCCGCAAGGACAAGGAGTTTGCACATGATGCCTCTATCATCCAGCAACTGGTAGAAAATGGTTTCGTAGCTGGTGAACTCAAGACGGGCTTCCCTGCCGAGCAGATAGGAGATCCTGATAATTTCGTGAGCCTGCTCTACTACTTCGGCATGGTTACCATTGCCGGAGAGTATCAGGGAAAGACCAAGTTCGTGATACCAAACGAGGTGGTGCGAGAGCAGCTGTTCAGATATCTTCTCGACACCTATAAGGAGAACGACTTGAAATATGATTCATACGAAAAGGGAAATTTGGAAAGTGCCTTGGCATATCGTGGAGAATGGAAGCCATATTTTGAATATATTGCAGATTGTCTGCATAAATATTCATCACAAAGAGACCGTCAGAAGGGCGAATATTTCGTGCATGGATTCACGCTCGCCATGACCTGCGACAACAAGTTCTACCGTCCGATATCCGAAAAGGATACCCAGGAAGGATATGCTGACATCTTCCTCTGTCCATTGGTTGATAATTTCAGCGATATGCTGCATTCCTACATTGTAGAACTCAAATATGCTAAGTCGAAGGATAACGATGCGCATGTAGAGCAACTTAGACAGGATGCCATCAGACAAGTGATTAGATATGCAGAAAGCGAAGTTGTGACTTCTGCCATCAAGACTACGCAGCTGCATAAAGTCATCGTGGTGTATAAAGGAACGGAAATGGTGGTTTGCGAAGAAGTTGAATAATAAAGGAGTTGAAATACCTTTTCTAATAGAGCTACACGTAAACATGGTTTGAGTCCTAGAAAAAAATAAATAGAAACGGCTCGCAAGAAGTTTTGATTTCTTGCGAGCCGTTATTATTTGCTAAACTATGAATCTGAACCAGTTAAACTAATCATCAAGTTCAATGTTCCAAGCTCAAAGTTCAATGTCTTTACACGAGTGTAGCTACGATTTCCTCACGAGTGCCTGGGAGCATGTCGATGACTGGAATCTCTGGCATGGTGTAGTTGTATATGATTTACAGTGATATTTCCTTGGAATACGGAGTTCCATTTACAAAGACAGTCAAAACATATACCCCTTTTGAGATGCTGTTGATGACGAAATTGTCATTATAAAATCCCTTCTTCTTATTTCCCATATCCTTGCTGAAGAGTTGCATGCCACTTAGGTTGGATAAAGACACTGAGAACTTGTCGTTACTTTCAGCTTTATAGTCAATACTCAGCCTCATTCCACTGGCATTGCGAGATATGCTTGCCCTAATTTTGTCGTTAAGGCATATTATGGATGTGCCAGCCTGCCCCATTCGCTCAGAAGCATAAAGATACGGAGAATCATTTTTGAGAATAGCTTTTCTGATAGCTGCGTTCTCTTCATCATCAAGAAGGTTGGCTTGGTCGTCTGTTGCATTATAAAAAGCTGTTTGCAATATCGGAGCGTTTGGTGGTAATGCCTGATATATCTTGACTGTCTCCAAGACAGCATAACGATACCCAGGGGCAAACCAACTGTAAGTATCCATGATGAGCTTATCACTATCATTCTTTACGATTTCAGGCATCGAATCAGGGGATAGCGATGGAATACTGTCTAGCGTACCATATTGGGACAACAGCTTCTGAAGACTGGAGAATGTACTTGATATCGTTCGTTGAGAATGAACTAGCAAAGTATTTTGCAAGGAGTCTCCATCAAGAGTGACGAGAGTTCCCTTTCCACAAACCTTTGTATGGTAATTACCAAAAATTCTAACACAATGCTCCATGATGTCTTCTCCCTTTCCGCTATACACTCCTTGTAACTCATCGCTATATGCCAAAGGCAAGTGCATGGTTGCAATCGGAATGTCATACTTGACACGAGTAGTCTTGTTTTTGAATCCTTTCAAGAACATTGTATTGTCATGGATGTCATAGCGATAATTCGTCCCTGCCTCCAAACGAGATAAGGGGGCATGGAAGAAAGAATCTCTGTTGGCGACAAATCTAACAGAATAGTCGCCATTGAGAACTTTGCAGTCATTCATGTTCCATACCAATTTATTTCCTTCCATCTGATTAAAATACATATAGGATACTTGCTGAGTATGCAAGTTATCCTTTATTCTGTATTCATTTTGCGCATGTAAAGACAATGCATACACAAAGGCCAAAAACATTATAATATATTTCATATCACATTATGTCTTAAATCATTTAATTTATCCAATCAGACAATGGTCTAACTATATAATAACTTACTAATGCAGCTAGAACCAATCCGAAAAATGTAGAAAATGCTACAAAAATCCAAATAATCCACATTGGAAATTGGTGTTGGATAGACATGTCATATTTTGCAACAATACCTTTTAATCTGTTTCGAGTATATCTTTTACGTATATACATATACATACAAAGATTGATAAGAGCATAAGGAATTATGTTAAATATAGAAGGATCGGGATGATACCAAAAAGCAGTATTGATGCCAACTGGTATTATTACAATCTGTAAGGTTGCTAAGAGACATCCTTTGCTTCTGGTAAAAGGATCTCCTTCTTTCTTATACTTACAATACGCCTTATAAAAGCGATATATCAAATAATCTAATATCATAATTTTATTATTTTAAAGTTCCATTTATTAATGTTTTGTTTTTAAAATCAAAGGTGTCGTAACCATATTGCTCTCTAGTGAAGTCACTAACATGTTCACCTATATCTTTTCCTGTACAGATTTTAACGCCAGTGTCTAATAACAGATAGCCTCCAGCTATAGCCCAGCCATACCCAGGTATCCATGAAAGGACAATAGGAATAGCGGTGTCCCAAGCATCTGTCAATTCTAAATTTCCTGTTGAAACTATTTTTATTATAGTCATTCCAGTAGAGGTCCACCCTGCATATTTTGTATATTTCGTTACTTGATTTAAACCTTTGGTAATACCCTTGTATATATCATTTGGATGAAATCTAGACAGTTGAAGTCTTTTAGTCAAAATCGGGTAATTGTACTTGACATATTTGTTCATCTCATAAAGTGGTTTACTTAAGTTACTTCCACCAAAACTCTTGTCTAATTCTTTCGAAAAATTAGCAAAGCCATCCAAACGTCCCAGACCATCCGAAGTTTCTCCAAAAAATCTATCTTGATTATCAGGCTTGCTGGTTATGCAATAAACATTGGGCAATTCTACATCATCATTGTTTACATCAAAGTCTTGCCAATGTTTTACAAAGTCATCCCAAGCATAGGTCTTCAAGCCAAACAAATCGGTATAATTCGCAGGATTGTTGTTTGAGAAGGAATATGGGGTCATGGCATAATTCAACTCACACATTGGGTCTACAGTTGTAAAACCACCTACTGTAGGATCGTAAATGCGAAATCCCCAATAATATTGGTCTACAGTTCTATCAAGTTCTTTACCTCCAAACTTCCATCTTTGGCTATTGTTGTTATTGTCTTCCTTGTAAAAACCTCCAAATGGGTAATAATTGTTAGTTTCGTCTACATGACCATTCTGTTCGACAAAACGAACATTGCCCAGATAATCCTTTATATAATCATAAACTTGATTCTTGGTCGTATTGGGCACAATATATCCTTCTTCGAAATTTATGCGAGACAAAACTAACTTGGTGGTGTACTGATTTCCCATAGCATTGGTATCAGCATTATACGTCCATGGTTTTGAAGAATCAACTAACTGTGTCTTATAGATAAAATCCCCACAGTAATGGGTTGTTTCAGGATAATCCATTGACAATATATTCTGCTTTATGGAAAGAGTATCCAAGTCTCCTTGAATACTACCGCTTTCAGGAATAGTGATATTATATTTGCAGGTGTGTATCTCTGAAGAGAGCTTGTTTCCATCCCCATCATATATATTATGCTGGTATTGGTTGTTTTTCATATAGATATACTCCGGCAAGTTCAGGACATTATACTTTATCTTGAGGATTCCCTTGTTTAAGTTTCTTGTCATATTGCCATTGGCATCATATTGGAATTCAGTGGCATTGCTATATTCACGATCTGCAATTTGGGTATCGCTGCTGCTGTCCTTATAGCCTTTGTTGCTTATATGTACCAACTGGTTACCATCATATTCCAAAGTCGCATCATCCCTGTAGCCCTTTTCCTCATCATCCCAGTTTACACCCTTGCGGGTGATGTTTGTGATATTGCCCATGAGGTCATACTCATAGTGAGTGTCATGCTGACCTAGCATGGCTTTCTCGGAACCGTTCTGAGAAAGTGAATAGGCAGAGCTTAGTCTGTTTTGATCATCATAGTCATAGGAATAAGACTCCGTGTCCCATTCTCCATCTTTATAACCTTTCCACTCATAGGCAGAGATGTCACCATTGTATGCCAAGGTGTTCTGACCCTTATAAGATGTGTTGTAATAAATATGTTGCTCTGTCAATTGGTTCGTGGTGGAGGTGAGTTGCCTCCTTACATTGTATGTATAGTTGGTAGACAATGCATCCGCATGGGACGTGGTTTTGGCGACACGCCCCAAATCATCATACTCGCAGTGCTTTACGAGAAACTCATCATTGTTGTTCAACTTGTACATCATAGAGTCCAATCTTCCATTCTTGTCATAAGAATAACGCTTGATGACGGTTTCTATTGTATTGCTGGCGGTATTTGGCCTCATATTATTTCTGTTATGCACGGTCTTCTCCTGCAAGATGCTGCCAGTATAGGGGGTGCGGTGATAATAAATGTCATCGATTCCACCGATGCCATTGTCCTTGTGGATTTGTACGACCTCTCCTTTGGTGTTGTAATAGAAGGCTTGCGTATGGTAGTCCAAAGTTACAGCCTGCGTGTTGGATGATGGCAGCACATATGTTCTGCAACCAGTTAGCAAGCCTCTGGTCGTTACCTTGTTTCCATCATGGCTGATATCTCTGTCATAACCATTCTGCAATTGGTAATTATACAGAGAGTCCTTCCCTAGAAATGCATAATTGTCATAATAATTCGCTTTCAGAAGTTCTTTTACATCTAGAGTAATATTGGCATTGTACATATCATACTTTCCTTTGGAAGAGAAGGAACTTGCTACTTGGATGTTGGAAATGTTTATCTTGTCAGCATCCTTACATACGCCTCTGACAGTTGGTCTGCCATATGAATCATAGAGTACAAAGAGCCATTCTTTATAAGCTCTTTGATTGCCATCTTGCTTGAAAATCATTCTGTTTTCCTTGTCATATATCATCATGGTCGGTTCGCAGCCGGGCAGTTTCTTCTCTACACACCTATTTTTGCCATCATAACGATAGAAGTAAGCATACTTCTGTAAGTTCTCGTCAGTCTCAATGTTGTAAATCTTACCTTTGGTCAGGCAGTTGTTGTATGCAGCAGGGGGCAAGACGTATATGAGATTTCCGTATCTGTCATACAGATAGAAAGTGATATTTCCATCTCCTTGCTCCTCCATGGCAAGATGACCATAGAGGTCGTAGTACTTTTTGGTTGTTATACCATCTTCATCTGTGACCTTTACCATAGACAGAGTAGTTGTAAAGTAATTCTTGCTGAATGAAAATTTCTGCTTGTCTGAGGAAAGCGTGAAAAATGGGTATTTCATGGAAGCTACGCCACCATACTCTACTGTTATCGCCTTCTTGCTTTGATGCCAAGCATATCCTGGTCCCAGTTCGCTCATAATCTGGTTATCAGAAGTCTTGTCATACTCGTATTCTGCGAATGGTGCCTGGTCGGCATATGCGCTCTTGGCTGTTGCTTTGAAAATATCGGCATCTATAACATTGCCTGTATGGGGGAAAGGGGTAGGGTTCCATGCTCGCTGCTCATACCCCATGCCATCATACTCAGTCAAGGAAACCAAGTCTTTATCGCCAGCCCCAGAATAGCCCTTTTTCACCACCTCGCTACTCCTGCCCAATCCATCGAAATACTCGATGCTGGTCAACGTATCCTTGGTTCCTATGACTTGTCTCGTAACGACATAGTTGGCATTCTTGTTTTGTGCCTTTGCTGTCCAAGGAACTAGCAGCAAGGCGAGTATCATATAATACAGTTTCATTTTAAACGATAATTATAATCCATTGTTTCTAATAATTTTCCATCAAGGTCATAGACTTTGTTAAGTCTTCCTATCGAGTCATAACTATATTTTTTGACATATCCATTGGGGGATATTATATCGACAACACCCAAAAATGGATGATAGACATACCCCATGATGTTGCCATAGCTTCTAATATATGCTTTTTCTTTCTCCAAACATTTTGTTTCGTCAAACACCTCTTTGTCTGTAAAACTTAGTGGTATGTAGCTCATGCCTTTCATCATAAGATAGTTGTCATGAAATCCCCAACGCAAGTACATTTGTGGTTTTCCTAACTCTTTGATTGTTTGGGGACGCCCCGTGGAAGTATAATTCCCATAAGTTACCAATGTATCTTTTTGACCAGACGGATACAGTATTACCTCATGGGTAGGAACTATTAGTTTTTTGCCTATTTCCTCAAAGATGGTGGATTTGGTGTGTACAAATCCTCCTTTACATCTCACCTCCTCTTCTTGTGGAACAAGGTAGAATTGTTCATTGTGGAGACGGGCAATGAGACTGCTATCGCTAAAACTTCCATAGTTGTATGACTTCACCAAATTATAGTCTCCTTGTCTGTCCTCTTCAGATGATAGAAGTCTGACATTTGTCATGTGGGCATATGGAAAGTTCAATTTAAGAAGTGTGTCGAACTTGATATACTTTGTGGTCGTTGTTACATTGGGGGCATTTCCCGATGCATATGAGGTGACTTCCTTTTCTATCGCGTCATATTGAGGGTAATAAAGTTTATAGATTCCACCTCCATAGTAACCGAAAGATGCGGAACAGCCATTGTTTCCATAACACAGGTTGGATGTAAGAGTATACAAACTGTCTATGTCTCGTTTGTCCCTATATTGATAGGCTACAGATTCCGTCAAGGCATTTTTCGAGTTGTATCGATTTTCTTCCAATAACTTTCCTCTCATGAAACCTCTTTCCGAGAACCTGCTTTCAGGTGAAGGCTGGTTGTTGGAAAAATCCAAATATGGCTTTTCATCTTTCATATCAGCATCAGACAGATTTGAAAAGCGATATATCGTTTTCTGCATTATCGCTTGTGGAGAAGATGGTGTCCAAATTTTTTCGGTTACATAACTATAGCCCAAACTTGGACCGAAGGAATTGGACAAGGGGATGATGGAGGATGTTCTGAATGTCTCTACCTCATGTTTAGCATTCTTGTCAATGCACCATGCACTCCATATTGGCCAATAATATTTAGGGGTAGCAAACAATTCTCCACTCGATGTATTTGTTCCTGGGGTATCATATTCGAAAGTACGCTTTTTGAGCATCGTATTATGTGAAGGAGAATCATATTCTGTGATTGATTTGATTCTCAATCCACCACCAAATCCATTTTCTGCGATTACCGATTGTCTGTCATCGGATTGATAGAAACTATAGGTGTTTTCCTCATACTCAAATGAACTAACACCACCTGTTGGGTATTGAATCTCAGAAAGTGAGCCACATTTCGCATAAGTGAAGTTTGGGTCTCTACTTGTTTTAAAAGAAGAGAATTTACCCTCTGCTGGAATGCTATAAGGTTTGCCGTTATAATATCCCCAATGGTCTATTGCCGTAGTTAGATAGCTTTCTGGCAAACTGTCTTTGTCTATATACTTAAATCGGTAATAACCTATAGTACCCGTTTGTGAAGAATAGTGTATAGCACTATTTTGAATTTGAATGCTATCCAAATACATGTGATTGTTTGTGTAGCCATAAAGAAAGCGATAGCCAAGTGTGTATGTGGGACCAGCCACCTGAATCCTTGAATTTATCGTAATAGAGTTGAGATGTTTAATCCTGGTGTATCTTAAAATATCCAACTTGTTATCTTCATTCGGTGTGTATCTATAACGAGAAAGGCTGTCATTGTCTGATTGTAAATAATAAAAAGCTCCTTCACGATAGGAGCCATTGGTTGATCCCCAGTCACTCACCATACTGGACAGCAAGTTATACAAACCATCAATACTTCCCCCTTTTCGATACAAATCCTTGTACATGTATTCGGTCAGAAGTTGGGTGTCATAGCTTGAGCTAAAATGGATGTTGATACCATTAGCTCCATTGATATCATAAAGATAAACAGGTGAACTAATCGTTAAGCCATAAGGAAAATAGGAATTTGCGCCAGCATATTCTTGCCCATAATGTCCATACCAACTCCAAGAGCTATTCTCTGTTACATGATTGTATTCATAAGAATTGTATGCTTGAATGATATAGGCTCCTCTCGTATAATTGAAGGTAACTAAATCGTTTCCATATCTATCCGAAATTTTTGTCAGATACCAGCTCATGGCATGCCAAGATTCATTTTGCTCATTTTGGCTCATGTGCCAAATGTTGGTAGAAAACTCTATGGCATTGAGTTTCATGCCAAATTCATAAGTGTACCCTTCTGCATCACGAATTTTGAAACCTTTGATGGTCTTACGCTGATTTTTATCAATAGCTTGCTTGTATGGGTAAATGGAAAATAGAGGGGTAATAAAGTTGTCTGCATTGTTGTAATCAAAAAGTATTTCTAGGTTTTCATTAGACAGAACTTTCCAATTGCCATTGTTATCCAAAAAGAACTTACCTGTTTTGCCACAAAAATTGAAGGTAAATATATCTGGGGCTAAGTCATAAGTACCATAGGTGACCGCTTTCTTTAGATTGGCATAATCATTGTCCTTTTGGCTGATTAATTGTGACAGCATACCTAGAGACTGATAATAATTTTTACAATTGTCCAAATTCTTTTGCTTTGGATATACCCACTCGTCATAACGTCCCTGTACTGTTCTGGTAATTACACCACCAGTATTAAGAGTCCAATTTTGTCCAACCCAACTAGGCAGACTGTTAACCAACACACCCCCTGTATCATATGACAAAGAAACAGGGAGTGAAAAGTCTCTAACTTTTAACGTATAGATGGGGACACCAACTTGGGGACGCCCTGTATAATAAGAAACGGGTACATCCCCAAAACGGCCTAATGAAGCTGTGTTTGGTGTAGGAACATCAGCTGGTAACATTTGCTGGGCAGAGATAACTGTTGTAGTAAAGAATAAGCAACAAGTTATGAATGTCTTTCTAAATTGTACTTTCATAATCTTGAACTTTCAAAACAAAACTCGCTGGATGACGAAAAATCATCCAGCGAGTTTGGAATATATTTGATTTATATTTATACGAGTGTTGCTACGACTTCCTCACGGGTACCTGGCAACATATCGATGACAGGAATCTCTGGCATGGTGT
>ENA-ORMX01001444-ORMX01001444.1-human-gut-metagenome-genome-assembly--contig:-NODE-1444-length-15488-cov-2.880969_pt1 | contig 15488 bp, 13 predicted proteins | sample MGYA00242108_ERZ509007 | MGnify/ENA primary metagenome ERZ509007 (study PRJEB26280, sample SAMEA2338745) | human gut metagenome | biome: human gut; feature: human-associated habitat; material: faeces...
ATCCCCATGACAATAAAACCAACAATAGTTATAGTTGTTATAGCAATATGTATTGTAGAAATACTAAGATGTAAAAAAATAAAAATGATAAATCTTATTAATATAATATCATTATTTGCAATTGGATGTATGATTTCATATATGTCGTATTCATATATAAAAAATAAAAATTTAGGAAACATGATAAGAGAAGAGGATTATGAAGAATATGAAATGCCTATGACACACTTCTTAAAAATTGGTTTAAAAGAAGTTGATAGTGGAACTGATTTACCTGTAAAAAATAGAATGCTTTATGGAACATATAATGATGAAGATGTAATAACAACCATGGAAAATGATGGAAAGAATGCAAAGGTAAAAGAAAATTTAGAAACAGTCAAACAAAGGTTAAAAGATTATAAATTAACTGGATATATGAAATTTCTATATAATAAAGGAAATTGGATTTTAGCGGATGGAACATTTTTCTTTGGACAAGAAGGATCTTTTTGGACATCAGAACATTATAATAAAACTAAATTAGGAGTTTTATTACAACAATTAATAAATAATAGAACTAATAAATATCAAAAGGTAACTGCTAATGTATTTCAAACAGTTTGGCTAGTAATATTATTAGGATTAGTTTGCTCATATACAAAAAAAGATGAAAACGATTATTTGATAATATCCAAAATTACAATTATAGGTATAGTATTGTTTTTATTATTATTTGAAGGAAGATCTAGATATTTAGTAAATCACATTCCAATTTTTATAATAGTTGGAATATATGGATTAATAAATAGTTTTGAAAAGCTAGAGGAAATTAGAAGAAAAAAGCAAAAAATGATATCTAGCAAGGGAGAAAACGAAAATGAGTAATTATAAATTATCAATAGTAGCAGCTGTATATAATTTAGAAAAATATTTACCAAGATGTTTAGATGCACTTGTAAATCAGACTTTACAAGAGATTGAAATATTATGTGTAGATGATGGTTCAACAGATTCTGCACCACAAATAATAGATGAATATGCAAAAAAATATCCCAATAAAGTAAAAGCATTTCATAAAACAAATGGAGGAGAATTTACAACAAGAAATTATGGGCTTGAAAGAGCAACAGGTGAATATGTAACTTTTGTAGATACAGATGATTATGTAGAAAAAACATGGGCTGAAAAATTGTATAATGTAGCAAAAGAAAATGATGCAGATATGGCAGTATGTGGATTTGAAAGAATAGATTTAAATACAAATAAAATTGTTTCACAAAATATGACAAACTTTGGACGAGTTGTAAAAACAATAGATGGAAAAAATGATTTTACATTATTTATAAATCCAGCACCTTGGAATAAAATATATAAAAGAGAAAAGGTACAAGACTTAAGATTTTTACCATTTAGAGGATTTAATGATGCAATGTTTTTAGCTAGTTGTTATACTAGAATGGAGAAAATTGCATTTGAACCAGAAGTATTATATCATTACTACTTAAGATATGATTCACAAATACACACAGTAAATAAGCAAGATGTTGAGAATCTGAAGAAATATTTATTAGAAGTAAAAAAATTATATATACAAACAAATAAATATGAAGAAATGAAATATATTTTAGATACATTTGCATTTCTTCATTTAGGAACATCTGTAATGTATAGGGTTTCATATGATAAAACAGTAAATATAAAAGATATGTTAAAAGAAACGATAAGTTATTTAGACACAAATTTTGAAAATTGGAGAAAATCACCATTTTTAAAATTCGGATATTCAATAAAAAAAGGATTCAAACATATAGCATTATGGGGAGTAGCATTATTATATAAAATGAAATTACCTATGATATATATTAATACATATCGTTTCTTAGTAGATAAACTAAAAATAGATATCAAATTTTAACAAGATACAAGCCGTAGGAAGGAAAATACTAAAAATGGAAAAAGAAAATGTACAATTTAGAAAAAACTTTATATGGAATGTTTTAGGAACAGGATTAAATGCATTTAATTCATTATTTTTCATGATAATAGTTACAAGATTAAATGGAGTAGATCAAGCTGGAATATTTACAATTGCTTTTTCAACAGCATGTATAATATATTTTGTTGGAGTATATGCTGGAAGAATTTATCAAGTAACAGAATTAAATAAAGAAATAACAGATAAGGAATTTATAGTAAATAGATCAATAAGTACAATATTGATGTTAATACTTGTTATATTATTTTCAGTAATAAGAGGATATAATTTATATAAATCAACAATGTTTTTATTACTTACTTTATATAAAGCATTAGAAGCATTTAGTGATGTTTTATATGGAATATTGCAAAAAAATGATAGACTAGAAATTGTAGGAAAATCATTTTTTATGAAAGCATTATTTTCAGTAATATTATTTTTTATAATAGACTATATTACAAAAAATATGATTACATCTACAATATCAATAATACTTGTTAATATAATCATATTAATAGTTTTTGATTTTAAAAATGTATTAAAATTTGTGGATTTAAAGACAAAAGTAAAAAAAGAAAATATTTTAAAAATATTCAAATCAGGATTTTTTACATTTGCAATATCATTTTTAGGAGTATATATATTAAATGCACCAAAATATGCAATTGATAGTTTTTTAGCAGAAAATTATCAAACAATATTTGGAATTATAGTAATGCCTGCAACAGTTATAGGATTAGTTGCACAATTTTTGATACATCCTTATTTAAATAAAATAGTGGAATTGTATAAAAATAGAGATTTGAAAAATTTAAATAAACTTATTCTAAAATTAATATTTATGATAGTAGCATTTGGAATTATATCATCATTATTAGCATATTTCTTAGGGCCAGAAGTTTTGGGATTAGTGTATGGAATTGATTTAAAAGTATATAGAATAGGTTTGTTGATTATTATAATATCAGCAACATTATATACAATAGGAGTAATATATTCATCAGTATTAACAGCTGTAAGAGAAACATTTTCACAATTTATAGCATATATAATTATATCTCTATTTGCAATTGTATGCTCAAATATATTAACAAAACAAAAAGAAATGAATGGGGCTGTAATAGCATATTTTGCAATAATGGCATTACAATTTATAATTTACACAACATATACAAATATAAAATTAAGAAAAATCTTTAATAAAGAGGAAGAAAATGAGTAAAGTAACAATAATTATACCTGTTTATAATTCAGCAGAATACATAGGAAAATGTATAGAAAGTATTTTAAATCAAACATATCATGATTATGATATTTTAATTGTAAATGATGGTTCAAAAGATAATTCTCAACAAATTATAAATGAATATAAAGAAAAATATCCTAATAAAATTACTGCAATTGAACAAGAGAACAAAGGTGTTGCAAGAACTAGAAATGAAAGTATTAAAAGAGCTACAGGAAAGTATATTATGTTTATGGATAATGATGATTATTTAGATAAAGATTATATAGAAACATTTGTAAAAGAGATTGAAAAAGATGATTGTGATGCAGTTATTGGTGGATATAGGAGAATAACAGAAACAGGTAAAATTTTAAAAACATTGAAATTGAATGATGGAGAATGGTCAAAATATATGATAATGGCTCCTTGGGCTAAAATATATAGAACACAATATTTAATACAAAATGATATTACTTTTCTGGAAAATAATTTAGGAGAAGACATGTATTTTAACTTAAAAGCTTTATTATTAGGAAATGTAAAATCAATTGATTATGTTGGATATAATTGGTTTTTTAATACTAAAAGTGTCTCAAATACTATTCAAAAAAATATAACACAATTACAAGTTTTTGAATTAATAGATTCTTGTTATAATATGTTAAAAGAAAATGGAATATTAGAAAAGAATTATGAGATGATTGAAGCTCATTTTATAAAATATATAGTTTGGCTTATATTATTTTCAACAAAAAAATTAGATTACAAAACAATTAGCAAAGAATATGATAAATTGTTTAACTGGTTAAAGCAAAAGTTTCCTAATTATAAAAAGAATAAAGTTGTAAGATTGTGGAAACCAAAAGGAGAATTATTTAGTATTAGATTAATTGTTATAACAATGTCAATTGCTAATAAAGTAGGATTAGGAAAAGTTTTAGTATATGTATATAGCATATTATAAAGAAAGGAAAAATTAAAAATGAAGAAAATAATAAAAGTATTTTTTTGTATTCTAACATGTTTAATTATTAGTATTCCTCAAATATATGCAGAAGAAAGTAAAACAAAAGAATTGAGTGAAGCTGTTGAAGAAAAGAAAGATGAAAATGTTGAAGAGTCATTGGATAAAGGAAAAAAAGAAGTTACAGAAGAACCTGTAGAACAATCTGTACTTGAAACTATTGAAAAACCAGCAGAAGTAACCTCAAATGGAACTACAGAATTGCCAAAAACAGAATCTACAAGTGAAACAGAAGAAAAGCCAGATGAAGAACCAAAAAAAGAACCAAGTATTTGTTATACAACACATATACAAGATATAGGTTGGCAAAATCAGGTTAAAGATGGAGAAATGGCAGGGACAGAAGGACAAGCCAAAAGACTTGAAGCAATAAAAATTACTTTAAAAGATTTAAGGGGTGTAAAAATAAAATATCAAACACATATCCAAGACATAGGTTGGCAAGATTGGAAATATGATGGAACATTAGCTGGAACAGAGGGACAATCTAAAAGATTAGAAGCAATAAGAATTGAATTAGAAGAAAATGATAAATATTCAATAATGTATAGAGTACATATCCAAGATATAGGCTGGCAAGATTGGAGATATGATGGAGAAAAAGCAGGAACAGAAGGACAATCAAAAAGGCTTGAAGCAATTCAAATAAAAATAGTTGAGAAACAAACAAGTATATCAGTAAATTATAGTGTACATGTGCAAGATATAGGATGGCAAAATTGGAAAGCAGAAGAAAAAATAGCAGGAACAGAAGGTCAGTCAAAAAGATTAGAAGCAATTAAAATTGAATTATTAACAAATATAAAAAATCTAAAATTAAAATATAGAGTGCACATTCAAGATATAGGTTGGCAAGATTGGAAAGACAGTGAAGAAATGGCAGGAACAGAAGGTCAGTCAAAAAGACTAGAGGCAATTCAAATAAAACTTGAAAATACACAAGATTATTCAATTGAATACAGAGTACATGTACAAGATATAGGCTGGCAAGATTGGGTAAAAGATGGAGAAATATCTGGTACCGAAGGGCAATCAAAAAGATTAGAAGCAATTCAAATAAGAATTATTTCAAAAGAAAATGATTCAGATTCACAAGAAGAGCCTAAATTTGAACGACAAGAAGGAACATATGGAAAAACAGGTCTAAATGTGGCTGATAAAGGTGGAAGTGAATTAAAATATTTAAAATATGGCACAGGAAAAAATGTGTTTTTTGCAACATTTGCAATACATGGATATGAAGACAAATGGGATAAAGATGGATATGAACTTATTGAAATAGCAAACAATTTTTATAATAAGCTTTTAGAAGACAAAGATTATGATTTAGCTAAAAAATGGACAATATATATTTTCCCAGGAGTAAATCAAGATGGATTACAAGAAGGAAGCACAAATAATGGACCTGGAAGAACAACATTATATAGTCAAGCACCACAAAATAAAGGAATAGACCTAAATAGATGCTGGCAGATTGGAAGTACATATGAAAAATTTACATCTGATAGAAATTATAATGGAGATATAGGTTTCCAAGCTTATGAAGCACAAGCATTAAGAGATTTTATGTTAAAAAATAAATCTAAAGATGGACAAACAATATTAGTTGATTTACATGGTTGGACACAACAATTAATAGGTGATGAAAATATTTGTTCTTATTATGAACAACAATTTCCTGAAAATAATAAAAGATCTGTTGGAAGATATGGTTCTGGATATATGATTAGTTGGGGAAGAACTTATTTGGGTTCACAAGGAAGACCAGCTAAAACAGCATTAATAGAACTTCCAAGAGATGGTGTGAAAAATCATCAATCAGTAATAGATAAAGATTTTTCAAATAGATATATAAATGCAACAATGAAAATGTTAGAAAAAATTATTTAAGAAAGGAAAGGGTTAGTAAAATAGCCCTTTTAATTGTAAAATGAAGATAAATAGAAAAAAAGTAATTATATGTATAACAATTTGTATATTAATAATTAATGTTATTGTAATATGTACTGTAAGAAAAGAAAATAATACAAAAGAAAATGATAATAATAATTCTAGTGAAAATATAAAACAAGAAGAAAAAAGTGATGATAATAAAGAAAATACAGAAAATGTAGAAAAAGAGATACAAATTACAACATCAACACAAGAAGAAAGCGAAATACCAAATGAAGAGAAAACAGAAATAATTGAAGAAACAGGAAAGCAAGGAGATTCTGATTTGTATGAAATTCAAGAGGGAGAAGATAATATAAAAATTGCAACAATAAAATCAAGTGTAAAATACAAAGTAGCATTTGCAGGAATGATAAAAAATAAAGTACCAAAAAAAGAAGAATTAGATGATTTATTAGAAAAAAATCATCCTAAATATGCTGGTATATGGATAAAAAGTGAAAGTCAGTCTGAGTTTTTGAAATATATTTCTTCAGTAACAAAATCTAAATATGAAATAAATGAAAATGGATATTTAAAAATCAAAAATAAGAAAAATCAAAATGAGTATGATAAAAAAATAGAAGAAATAATAAATGGCAATAAATTATATATTATTGATATATCAAGCACATGTTATATTGTAGATGAAATAACAGGAGAAATATTAGATTATAATTTTGAAGATATGGACGAATATCAAACATATCAATATTTTGAAGATGGTGACAAAAAGATTATTTTTATAACTGAAAACCAAAACAATCAATTAACAGTTAAAGAGATTATCGAAAGTGTAATTGAATTGTTTTAAGAGTGCCAAGATTTTACATTGAATGCACAAAAAGACTATTATATAATAAAAACAGGAGGTGAAAGATGACAAAAAGAAAAAAAATAATAGTAATTTGTGCATTTTTATTGATTAGTTTTATAATTCCAAATAAAGTAAAAGCAAAAGAAAGTGCTAGTGTAAAATATCAGACACATGTACAAGATATAGGCTGGCAGACACAAGTTAAAGACGGAGAAATAGCAGGAACAGAGGGACAATCAAAAAGATTAGAAGCAATAAAAATAGAACTAAAAAATTTAGAAAATATAAAAATAAAATATCAAACACATATAGAAGATATAGGTTGGCAAAACTGGAAATATAATGGGGAATTAACTGGGACAGAAAGTCAATCTAAGAGGTTGGAAGCAATAAAAATAGAACTCGAATATAGTGAAGAATATTCAATAATGTATAGAGTACATATCCAAGACATAGGATGGCAAGAATGGAAATATGATGGAGAAGTAGCAGGAACAGAAGGGCAATCCAAAAGAGTAGAAGCAATTGAAATAAAATTAGTTGATAAATCAGTATTTAAAGTAGCATATATATCACATGTAGAAAATGTAGGGTGGCAAAATTGGAGATATGATGGAGAAACTGCAGGAACAGAAGGACAATCTAAAAGAATGGAAGCGATTCAGATAGGCTTTTCAAATGCTCCAGATGGTGCCAAAATGAGATATAAAGTACATATTCAGGACATAGGTTGGCAAGATTGGAAAAGTGATGGACAAGTAGCAGGAACAGAAGGACAATCTAAAAGAATAGAAGCAATACAAATAGAATTAGAAAATTTAGAAGATTATACCATAGAATATAAAGTACATATACAAGATATTGGCTGGACAAATTGGTATAGAGATGGAGAAATGGCAGGAACAGTGGGAAAAGGATTAAGAATAGAAGGAATAAAAATAAGAATTGTAAGTAAATATAAAAAACATTATATAGGAATAGATGTATCACATTGGCAAGGTGATATTAATTATGAAAAATTAGTAGCAAGCCAAAAAATAGATTTTATGATTACAAAAGTTGGGTGGTATAGTGAAAATAATAAAAGATTTATAGTTGACTCAAAATTTGAAAAAAATTATAAATTAGCAAAGCAAAATAAGATTCCTTTAGGAATTTATTTATATTCTTATGCTAAAAATGTAGAAGATGCAAAATTAGAAGCAAATGAATTAATTAAATATCTAAAATCAAGTGGAAATTCTAGTTTTGAATTACCAATTTTTTATGATATAGAAGAAGACAGCCAAATTAGTTATGGAAAAAAAGCAATAACAGATATTACCATTGCATTTTGTGAGACAATGAAAAATGCAGGATATGAAGTTGGCGTTTATTCATATTCATATTGGTTAAATAATTATATGGAAACATTAAGACTACCAGCTGATTATTCTTTATGGGGAGCAGACTATGGAACAAATAATAATGGCCAAATTCCAAGTGATTTGGATAAATATTCAGAAACTTATGATATATGGCAATTTACAGACAAGGCACAAATAGATGGAATAAATGGATATGTTGATATGAATGTATGTTACAAAAAATATTTTTAAATATTAAAAATTTTTTAATAATACTCTGTTTAGCATTGAAACCAGTTAAAAATAATGATATAATACAAATGCAAAAAATAAATAGAATCTTATGTAGAGAAGGGAAGGATTAGTATGTCAATATTAGTAACAGGTGGAGCAGGATTTATAGGAAGTCATACAGCAGTTGAATTATTAAATGCAGGAAGAGACATAGTTATAATAGATAATTTTTCAAACAGTAAACCAGAAGTATTAGATAAAATAAGAGAAATAACAGGAAAAGACTTTAAATTTTATGAAGTTGATTATTTAAATAGAAAAGAATTAGAAAAAGTTTTTGAAGAAAATAAAATAGAAGCAGTTTTAAATTTTGCAGGATATAAAGCAGTTGGAGAATCAGTAAAAAAACCATTAGAATATTATGAAAATAATATTTCAGGAGCATTAGTATTATTAGAAACAATGAGAAAATATAATGTAAAGAAATTTATATTTAGTTCATCTGCAACAGTATATGGAGAACCAGAAAGAATACCATTAACAGAAGACTGTAAAATAGGTGGAACAACAAATCCATATGGAACAACAAAATTATTTATAGAACAAATATTACAAGATTTATATAAATCAGATAATACTTGGGATATAGCAATACTAAGATATTTTAATCCAGTTGGAGCACATGAAAGCGGATTAATAGGAGAAGAACCACAAGGAATACCAAACAATTTAATGCCATATATAGTAAGAGTTGCATCAGGAGAATTAGAACAATTATCAATATTTGGAAATGATTATAATACACCAGATGGAACAGGTGTAAGAGATTATATACATGTAGTAGACTTAGCAAAAGGACATATAAAAGCACTAGAAAAATTAGAAAAAGAAAATTCAGGAATATATATATATAATTTAGGAACTGGTGTTGGATATAGTGTTTTAGACATGGTAAAAGCATTTGAAGAATCAACAGGAAAAAAAGTAAATTATAAAATTGTAGAAAGAAGAGCAGGAGACATAGCAACATGTTATTCAGATCCTCAAAAGGCAAAAAATGAATTACATTGGGAAGCAACAAAAACATTGAATGATATGTGCAAAGATTCTTGGAAATATATTCAAAATAGAAAAAAATAATGGAAGGAATAAAAAATGGAAAAAATATCTGTAGTAGTATCTTGTTACAATGAGGAAAAAGCTTTACCATTATTTTACGAAGAAATGGAAAGAGTAAGAAAAAAAGATTTTGAAGGAATAGTTGAATTTGAATATATATTTGTAAATGATGGCTCAAAAGATAATACATTAAAAATAATAAAAGAATTAAATCAAAAAGATCCAAAAGTTAGATATATATCTTTTTCAAGAAATTTTGGAAAAGAAGCAGCAATGTATGCAGGATTAGAAGCGGCAGAAGGAGATTATGTAACATTAATGGATGCTGACTTACAAGATCCACCAGCATTATTAAAACAAATGTATGATGCCATAAAAAATGAAGGATATGATTCTGTAGGAACACGTAGAGTTACAAGAAAAGGTGAACCACCTATTAGAAGTTTCTTTGCTAGAATGTTTTATAAAATAATAAATAAAATGTCTAATATTGAAATGGTAGATGGAGCAAGAGATTATAGATTAATGAAAAGACAAGTAGTAGACAGCATAATTTCATTAAAAGAATATAATAGATATTCAAAAGGATTATTTAGTTTTGTAGGATTTGATACAAAATGGATTGAATATGAAAATGTTGAAAGAGTTGCTGGAGAAACCAAATGGTCATTTTGGAAATTGTTCAAATATGCATTAGAAGGGATAACGGCATTTTCAACAACACCATTAATATTTTCATCAATAGTTGGATTAATATTCTGTTTAGTAGCATTTATAGCAATAATTTTTATAATAGTAAAAACATTAGTATATGGAGATCCAACGGCTGGATGGCCATCAATGGCATGTATAATAGTATTTGTTAGTGGAATACAATTATTTACAATAGGCATTATTGGACAATATTTATCAAAAACATATTTAGAAGTTAAAAAAAGACCAATATATATTATAAAAGAAACAGAAAAAGATTATACCAAAAAATAAAATTATGAATATAATTTGGAAAAAATGTACATAAAATAATAGGGAATACATAAGGAAAAAATAAAAAACAAAAGTTGGAAAATTGAGTGAGTGGAAGGAAATTGATTATTTATGTTGGGATTTGGGCAAGATATAGGAATAGATTTAGGAACGGCAACAATAATTGCATATGTAAAAGGGAAAGGTGTTGTTTTAAGAGAGCCATCAGTAGTGGCTGTTGACAATAACACAAAAGAAGTGTTAGCCGTAGGTCAAGAGGCAAGAAGAATGTTAGGAAGAACACCAGGAAATATAGTTGCAACAAGACCACTAAGAGAAGGTGTAATATCAGATTATACAGTTACTGAAAAAATGCTGAAATATTTTATAAATAAAGTAAAAGGAAAAACGATATTTGCACCAAGAACTATGATTTGTATACCATCAAGAGTAACAGAAGTAGAAAAGAAAGCAGTTATAGATGCTGCAATGCAAGCTGGTGCACGAAAAGTATTTTTAATAGAAGAACCAATAGCAGCTGCAATTGGTGCAGGATTAGACATTGCAAAACCTTGTGGAAATATGATTGTGGATATTGGAGGAGGAACAACAGATATAGCTGTAATTTCTCTTGGAGGATCTGTTGAGAGTACATCATTAAAAGTTGCAGGTGATAAATTTGATGAATCAATAGTAAAATATATAAAGAAAAAACATAATGTAATGATAGGTGAAAGAACAGCAGAAGACCTTAAAATAAACATTGGATGTGTGTATCCTAAAATTCAAGATACAGAAATGGATGTTAGAGGTAGAGATTTAATAACAGGTCTTCCTAAAACAATAACAGTATATTCTAGTGAAATGCTTGAAGCACTTATAGAACCAGCTTTAATGATTATAGATGCAGTTCATTCAGTACTTGAAAAAACACCACCAGAACTTGCAGCAGATATAAGTGATAAAGGAATTTATATGACTGGTGGAGGTTGCTTAGTAGATGGACTAGATAAGCTTTTACAAGAAAAGACAGGAATAAATGTTATGATAGCACAAGATACTGTTTCATGTGTTGCTCTAGGAACAGGAAAAGCATTAGATAATTTAGATGTACTAGATGGAAAAACAAAATAATTGGAGATTAGACCATAGTGGACGGGTTTTAATTGGTTTAAAATAATTTAATATTTCAACCAATTTGAATTCGTCTTTTATTAAGTCAGAGAAGGGAAAAAAATGAAAAAGATAATTAAATTTATAACATTGGGATGTAAAGTAAATCAATATGAAACAAATGCAATGACACAAAAATTTTTAGAAAATGGATATAAAGTAATAGAAGAAAATAATGATAATTCAGAAGAAAAACCAGATGTGTGTATAATAAATACATGTACAGTAACAAATATGTCTGATAGAAAATCAAGACAAATGCTTAGGAGGATGAAGGAGAAAAATCCTGATACGATAGTTGTTGCTGTAGGATGTTATGCACAAGTTGCAAAAGAAGAATTATCTCAAATACCAGAAATAGACTTAGTTTTAGGAAATAATGAAAAAGTAGAAATTGTAAAGTATATAGAACAATATCTAAGAAAAAACGAAAAAAAATTCGAAATAGAAGATGTAATGCAATCAAAGGAATTTTCTGATTTTGGAAATATAACTTTTTCAGAAAAAACAAGAGCTGTTATAAAAATCCAAGATGGATGTGATAGATTTTGTTCATATTGCATAATACCTTACGCAAGAGGAAGAGTAAGAAGCAGAAAACCAGAAAGTATAATATCAGAAATTACAGAAATTTCTCAAAAAGGAATAAAAGAAGTTGTAATAACAGGAATACATATAGCATCTTATGGTAAGGATTTTGCTTTTTGTAACGACGATAACTTAAAAAATTATAAATTAATAGATTTGCTAGAAGAGATAAATAAAATAGATGGAATAGAAAGAATAAGATTAGGATCAATAGAACCATTATTAATAACAGAAGAATTTGTTGAAAGACTAAAAAAATTAGAAAAAATATGTCATCATTTTCATCTATCATTACAAAGTGGCTGTGATGAAACACTAAAAAGAATGAATAGAAGGTATACAACTGAACAATTTAGAAACATAGTTAGTATATTAAGACGTACATATAAAGATGTTAATTTAACAACAGATATAATAGTTGGTTTTCCTGGAGAGACAGGTAAAGAATTTTGTCAAACTTATGAGTTTCTAAAAGAAATAAAATTCTATAAAATGCATGTATTTAAATATTCACCAAGAAAAGGTACTAAAGCTGCAGTAATGGAAAATCAAGTTCCTGGAGATATAAAGGAACAAAGAAGTAAAAAATTAATTGAATTATCAAACAAAAATGAACTTGAGTATAACAATAATTATATAGGTAAAGAAGTAGATGTTTTATTTGAAGAAGAAAAAGCTGATGTATATAAGGGACATACTCAGAATTATATAATGGTGTATTGTGAATCTAAAGAAAAATTAGATAATAAAATAAAAAGAGTTAAATGCAAAGAGGCTCATGAAGAATACATATTGGCTGAAATATAGAAAAATAATGTTAATATGTAACAAAAATGTAATATTTATGTAACGAAAACTTAATAAAAAAAGAGGCCAAAAGTATTGATATTTAAAGTTGTTTATAGTATAAAATAATTAGTGAATAGATTACGAAGGAGGAAATAACAAATGTCAGAGCTAGAACAAGAAAAAAATGTATTTGGTGGAGTAGAATTTGATAACGAAATACAAGATAAAAATGTAATGGAAAATGCTGGAACAATAAAAAATCCAGGATTACCTGCAAAAGTTGGATTTTGGCAAAAATTTAAAGCTTTTTGGTTGCAAGATATTGATTGGAATAAAGAAATAAAAGTTGAATTAACACCAAAGCAACAAAAAGTTGAAGATGATATAAATGAATTTTTACATCAAGAAATTACATGGGAAAAAGTACATGATTTTTTATTCCAAGAAGTTACTTTCGGAAGCAAAAAATAATGTGAAATTTTCGTGAAAAAATAAAAAAGTATAGCAGATATGAAGAATATGTGTTATACTTTTTTTGTTAATGTCCTTTTCGGACAGGGAGGTAAAAATGGCAAAAAACAAGACGGTTTTTGTATGTAATGAATGTGGATATGAATCAGGAAAATGGTTAGGAAAATGTCCTGCATGTGGTAGTTGGAATACATTTTTTGAACAAAAAATTATTGAAAGCAAGAATAGTGCATTAAAATCTGATAAATCTTCTAATAATATACCACAAAAATTAAATTCTTATGAGGCAAAAGAAACAATAAGAATTTCCACAGGCTTTGGTGAGTTAGACAGAGTTTTAGGTGGAGGTTTGGTGAAAGGTTCACTAACTTTACTTGGTGGTGAACCAGGAATTGGAAAATCTACATTGATTCTGCAATTATGTGATAAAGTCAAAGGAGAAGGTAAAGTCTTATATGTCTCAGGAGAAGAGTCTGCAGAACAAATTAAATTGAGATCTGATAGATTACGGAATTAATAATGATGATATTTTATTTTTAGGAGAAACTGATATTGATATAGTCAATAAAAATATAATAGAATTAAACCCTAAGTTAGTTATAATAGATTCAATTCAAACAATGTATTCTGAAGAAATTTCAGCAGCAGCACGGAAGTGTGAGTCAAGTTAGGGAAATTACTTCTCAAATAATGAGAGTATGTAAATCAAGAAATATTACAACAATTATAATTGGTCATGTTACAAAAGATGGAAATATAGCAGGTCCAAGGGTATTAGAACACATGGTAGACACTGTACTTTATTTGGAGGGAGAAAGATATTTCTCGTATAGAATTTTAAGAGGAGTAAAGAATAGATTTGGTTCTACAAATGAAATTGGTATGTTTGAAATGAGAGGAGAAGGAATGGGTGAAATAACTAATCCTTCAGATATATTAATTTCAGAAAGAGAAGATAATCCACCTGGTTCTTGTATAGTAGCTTGTATGGAAGGAACTAGAACCATGTTAGTAGAATTACAAGCATTAACAACTCAAAGTGTATTTGGATTTCCAAAAAGAACAGCTAATGGAATTGATTATAATAGATTAGCACTTTTAATTGCTGTTTTAGAGAAAAGAGCAGGAATGAATTTGGGAACACAAGATGTTTACTTGAATGTAGCAGGAGGATTAAAGATAAATGAACCATCAATTGACTTGGGAATTCTAATGGTAACTGCTTCAAGTTATAAAAATATCCCAATAGAAAAAGGAACAGTTATAATGGGAGAAGTTGGGCTAACAGGCGAAGTAAGAAGAATTAATTTAATTGAAAAAAGGCTAAAAGAGGCTGAAAAATTGGGATTTAAAAGATGTATAATTCCAGAAAGTAATAAAAAAGGGTTGAAAGAAAAATTTAAATTAGATATAATAGGTGTCAAAGATGTAAATGAAGCAATAAATAGATGTTTTACTTAAAAATAAGGGAGGAATGAAATTGACAGAACTTCTAAAATTAATAGCACCAGGTACGCCTATAAGAGATGGGCTTGAGAATATATTAAGAGCAAAAACAGGTGCTTTGCTACTTATAACGGATGATAAAGATGTAATAAAAGAAGTCGTTGATGGAGGTTTTTATATAAATGAAGAATATACATCTTCAAGGTTATATGAACTTGCAAAAATGGATGGAGCTATAGTTTTAAGTGGAGACCTAAAAAGAATTTTATTTGCTAATGCACAATTAATACCATCAAGAGATATAGAAACAAGAGAAACAGGAACTAGGCACAGAACAGCTGAAAGAACAGCAAAACAAACAGGAGAATTAGTTATAAGTATATCTCAAAGAAGAA
>ENA-ORMX01001447-ORMX01001447.1-human-gut-metagenome-genome-assembly--contig:-NODE-1447-length-15460-cov-2.594937_pt1 | contig 15460 bp, 22 predicted proteins | sample MGYA00242108_ERZ509007 | MGnify/ENA primary metagenome ERZ509007 (study PRJEB26280, sample SAMEA2338745) | human gut metagenome | biome: human gut; feature: human-associated habitat; material: faeces...
GGTTTCCGGCAGAAGCTGCAATTAAACCTTTTGCTCTCTCTTCCGGTGAAAGAGTGCTGATTTTATAATAAGCACCTCTTAATTTGTAAGCACCTGTTTTCTGCATGTTCTCTGGTTTTAAATATACTTTATTTTTACTTGTGATTTTTTTAATACTATCTCTTATATTGCTAATAGTTGGATGTATTATAAAATCACAAACAATTAAATCGAAATTTTTAAAAATTGTGCCAGGCTTATTACTAAGTCTTATTTTTTTACTTCTTTTGCCTTACATTTTAGTACAATTTAAAAATTTATTATAAATAGTGCTTTCCTTAATTTGCCTTATCAAAAAGTTAAGGAGATGATGTTTTATGAATGTTACAAAAGGAAAAAAGAAACTTATTGCAAATTTATCAAGCATTGGAACAACAATTACATTGTTATTAATTCAATGTAATCAATGTTTTGCTGAAAGTATTGGAACAGCTGAAGTGCAAACTGCAACAGATAATATTAAAAGAGTTATCACAAGTATTGCAATGCCACTAGGCCGGAGTTTTAATTTTTGCAAGTGTAGTTGTTGCAGCATTAAAAATGATTGCCAACTCAAATAATCCACAAAAACGAGCAGAATCTATTGGAGCTTTAGCTTGGATATGTGGTGGTGGTGTAATTTTAGGTGCTTCACTTATTATTGCTGGAATTATTATCAATGTGGCTACAAACAATAGTGGCACATTGCTTGGAAGTTAGGTGATTTACAGTGAGAGTGTTTAAAATTCCATTTGATATTAAAAGAGAAGAAAAAATATTTGGTGGATATTTGAGTCTAAGACAAGTTTTATATTTAATGCTTGCTACAGCAAGTTTGGGAATCCTCGCTACCCCACTAAATATTATTATAAAAATATTTATTATCACTATAATTGCTACATTCTTTCTACTTTGTGCTTTTCTAAAAATAAATGAGCAAAATTTTGATAAGTTATTTTTATATGCTACAAAATACATTGTTCGTAGAAAAAAATTCAAATATGAGAGGTGCTTGAAATGATAATAATGTTTATTTTTCTTGGATTAACTATTGTGTTTATCATTGGTACAGCTATTTATTTAAACAAAAGCAAAAAGCAAAACGGATTTACACAAAATATTGATAAAAAAGAAATCGAGGAATTGGTGGTAGGCTCTCTCGATATGGCTGTTAGGGATTCTATTAATTTTAAAATAAAAGATAATATGATTTGCATTGGTAACAGATATTCAAATATTATTAGACTTGGCAACATTGATTATAATATGCTTTCTGTTTCTGAACAGGATTCTATTGAAAATATTTTAATACAAACATCACTTTCAATAGATTATCCAGTTCAATTTTTTAGCACAACTGAATACATAGACACAAGCAAAGTTATTCAACTTATGAAAAAGAATAAAAATACAAATGAAAAAATTGAAGAATATAAAAATTATTTGATAGATTACTTACAAAATTTAATGGAAAATAGGACTATTTCTGTTGTTAGAAGTTATGCGATTATTAGTTATGATGGAACTTCACAAGATGCAATACAAGAATTAAACAGAAAATCATTATCTTTTACAAGTAGTTTATTAAGAGCAAAAATAGTATGCGAAATTCTTACTGAAGATGAAATTTATAATTTAATTTATAAAGAATTAAATAAAAATTCAACCATCAATATTAGTAATTTACAAGGAGGTGGAAAAAACTTATATGTTGGTAAAAAACAAAAAGCAAAAAGAAATAAACATATTTGAAAATGTACCTAAAATCTCTGATTTACTTATTCCAGATGAACTACAAGAAAAAGTAGATTATTTAAAACTTGGCTATAATAAATTTACGAGAATATTTGTAATGACAATTTATCCTGAACAAACTTGGGTTAGTTGGCTGGATGATTTGTTTGCTATTGGAAATATCAATATTTCTGTAAAAATAGAGCCTTCTATAAATGGAAATGTTATAAATCAATTAACAAAGAAATTAGTACAAGCACAAAGTGAGTATGCAACCTATTCAACGCAAGGTAATATATTGCATTTGCCAGAATTAGAAAAACAAATTGGAGATTTAGAAGATCTGCGAATGCTAATACAAACTAATCAAGATAAATTATTTTATGCAACAATTTTTATATCTCTAAATGCTGAAAGTTTAAAAGAATTAAATGAGAAAACAAAAATATTAGAAAGTGAACTAAATAAAAAAACAGCAATGATAAGGACTTTAACTTTTAGACAGTTAGAAGGCTATAAAACAATTCTTCCAACTAATGAATATCCAATTTCAAATTATGAAAGAAATATGGTTGCTGGCCGGTGTTGCAACATTGATACCTATTTCAACTCCTAATCTATCACATGATAAAGGTATATTTGTAGGAAGAAATATTTATACAAATGCACCTGTTTATATTGATACTTTTTGCGGTCCTCCTACGCTTCCTAATCCACACGTATTTATTTGTGGTACAAGTGGTGGCGGAAAAAGTGTAGCTTTAAAAACATTAACTGCTAGAAATATTGCTACTACTGGATGCGGAGCATTCTTTATTGATGTTGAGCGGTGAGTATTCAAACCTTACTAAAATGCTTGGTGGAAAGGTAATAAAAATTGAACAAGGAAAACCTGCAGGAATAAATCCATTTGAACTAGAAGCAGATTACAAAGGTAAAGAAAAATTTTTAAATATACTTGATAAAGTAGCAGAAATTAGAGCCTTAATTGCAACAATATGCAGAAATTATGGTCGAACACTTACAGGAACAGAAATTACAGAAATCGAAATAATAGTTAATCAGTTATATGCAGAAAAACGGAATTACATCAGATGTAAATTCACTTTTTGAAAAAAAAGGTGGAAAACTTGATAATGGTAAATATGTAGTAGGTAAAATAGAAAAGAAAATGCCTACACTTACAGATTTTCATAATAAATTAGTACAGCGTGGTAAATGTAAAGAATTAGCAGATATTTTAATACCATTTCTAAAGGGCAATTCATTAGGAATATTTGATTGTGAAAGTAAAATTACATCTTCTGAAGATATTATTTGCTTTGATATGAGTGAGATTAAAGATGAATTTACAAAATTATATTCTTCTTTTGTTATCTTAACTTGGGTATGGCAAAAATATGTACTAAAAAATAGAGAAAAGAAAAAAATCATAGTTTGCGATGAAGCTTGGTTATTTTTAAAATATCAAGAATCCGCAGACTTCCTTGTGAATGTTGCTCGCCGACGGTCGTAAGTATAATGTTCCATTATTCATTCGGTAGCCAATTTATTGATGAATTTTTAAGTTCTGAAGAACGGAAAAACCATTATAAATATATGTTCAACAAGATATTTATTTAAGCAAAGTCCTGGATCAGTCGATGAAGTTGTGGATTTTTTCAATTTATCTGAAGGTACAAAAAACTTTTTAACTGCGGCAACTCCTGGTCAATGTGTAATAAGTTTAAATAATACTGTTACTGCAATAAAATTTATTATAACAAAATATGAAGAAACCTTTGTATTTACTTAAAATTGGAGGTGAAAAAATTGAATAAATTATTTAAAAGTTTTGTAATAGTAGTTACAATGCTTTTTTTATTATCTCCTATATGTTTTGGGGCAACTCCTGAACTAAAAAAACAAATAAAAAAAGAAGATGGATCTTTATTTGAAAAAATCATTGCGGAATGCATTGGTGGAATTGCTGAAACAGTCCTAGATTTTACAACACGGAGAAAAAGCAAATGTAGGATTTAAAGATTATGACGAACTTATTTTTAATAACAAACAGGCAAATGATAGTTTATCACCTTTTACCAATGAATTATGGTCTAAGACTATGAAATGGTATCAAATTTTTAGTATTATTTCTGGGACATTGATATTAATTGCAGTATTTATATTGGCTTTTAAGATGATAAATGCAGGTATGAATACTGCTAAAAAGAATGAAGCAAAAGAAAATTTAATGCGATTATGTTTTGGTGGTGTTGCAATAGCTCTTGCTCCTTTATTTATTAGATTTTTGCTTTATATGAATAATAGTCTAGTATATTTATTAGTTACAGCAGCAAATACTGGAGCACTAGATGCAACACTTGGAAACAGTATGCTAACAAGTATAAAAACAGGAAATGCCATTTCAACAGCACTTGTTATTGCAATGTTTATATATTTATTTGTAAAACTAAATATTAAATTTATAGTTAGACAATTTACAATAATAATATTTACTATTTTTACACCTATTGCTTGTGGTTTATGGATAATAAACAAAAATGTAACTGCTGCTAGCATTTGGGCTGGTCAAATTATTATGAATATTTTTATGCAATTTATATATTGCTTTTTATTCTTAATATATCTTGCATTTTTGCCATCTGGTGGTGGCTGGGCAATCTCTTTAATATGGGCTATGATGATACTTCCACTTGCTGATACATTACAAAATTGCTTACAAAATCTAACTTCAAGAATTGCTGGTATTGATAATGAACAAATGACTAATAGAGTTCTTGGAACAGGTGCTATGCTTGGTTTTGGATTAGGTGCTATTAAAGAACAATTTAAAACTCCTGATATTCCAAGTAAATCATCTAACAATGGAACTGATAATAATTCTAATAATGGACTAAAAGGCATTATATCAAGAGCAAAATCATTTATAAATCCAGTAACAAACTTATCGGATGAGAAGGATTACAATGGAAATATAAATCCTATAAGGGATGTAATAACACCTACAAAGGAAAATAAACAGGAAAATGTAACAATGCCAAAATCTGAAATGAATAATAAAAATAATATGAGTAATGGAAAAATAACACCAAAAGCTATTGTAAAAAATGTTGCAAATGTTGGATTAAAAGGAACAAAAGCATATTTGAGTGTAGGTGCAAAAATGGCTGAAGGCGATTTTAGTTCATACAAGTATAAAAAACAACCATCTTCAAAAAACAACGAGTCTATGCAAAATACTGAATATTTAAACAATATAAGCAATTTGCAGAAAGGGGCTGAAAATGAGTTTAAAGGAAAAAACGAAGAATGAAATTAAAAAGAAATTCAAAAAAATCGTTTTTAAAATAATTAAACCATTTATTCCTTTTATTATAGTAATTTTTTTAATTGTTTTAGCAGTATGCACAGTAGTAGACTCTATGTTTACAACAGAAGATGATATGCAAATGGCAGAAAAACTTTCAAGTGAAGATTACGAAGCACAATATGCAGAATGGCTAAAAGATAAAGAAACAACACCCAGCACTATAATAACTGATGGTAAAAGTCTTGTTCCTACACGGTATGTTTACTTGGCCAATACCTGGTTATACATTAATTACATCACATTTTGGAATGAGAACTCATCCAATTACGGGAGTATATAAATTACATAGTGGTACAGATGTTGGAGCACCTATTCGGAGCAAATTTTGTGGCAATGGCTGATGGTACTGTTATATCTGCCAAATATAGCAATTCTTATGGAAACATGGTAATGATAGACCATCGGCAATAATATTGTAACTTTATATGCACATGGTTCTGAAATCTTAGTACAAACAGGACAAATAGTAAAACAAGGAGAGCCAGTTTTAAAAGTTGGCTCAACTGGTTACTCAACAGGTGCACATGCACATTTTGAGGTTAGAATAAATGGGAGTTTTGTAAATCCTGAAACTTATTTTAAATAGGAGGTCTAAAAAATGGTTTTAATTTTCACAGATAATGAAATATTAAACAAAGATTTGAACAAAAATATTGAAAATAGTAGAGTTGTATATTATCCAGATTACATATTGGAAGAAAAAGAAGCAAATGTTTTAATTGCTACATTACAACCCAATAAGTACAATTTTAAAGACTTTATGTTTAAAGTTAGAGAAAAAAATATAAGAGTAATTTTAATTCTTGAAAATGAACAAATCCCAGAATTAAAAGATGCTCTTTTTTTAGGCATATATGACTTTATTTTTGATCCTTTTGAAATTGAAGATATAAAAAGAAAAGTAGCTATTTCTACACCATTTTCTGAAATTTCAAAATATATAGAAAAATACTTAAATTAAAATATTATAACTATTCTAATTGAAAGGCGGTGATACAACTACATTTCAAAATTTTAATGGAAGGAGGATTTTTAGTCTTGAACAAAAAAGTAATTATAATATCAGTTACGGTTACTTTTATGATTATTGCAGTAATATCAACGTTTTTTGTGGTTAAGTATTTTATGAATAAGAACAAAATAGACTATGTGTATGAAGAATATTCAAGCGATAATACCCAAAACAGATTAGATACTGAAAATAATAATAATGAAACTGATTCAACTGATAATTTAATGTTACAAATTGATGGAGAAAATGTACTTGGTGTTATTAAAATTGATAAAATAAATTTTGAAGGATTAATTTATGAAGGTACTTCTATGCAAACCCTTGCAAAAGGTGTTGGTCATTTTACAAATACACCATATCTTGAGGGAAATGTATGCCTAGCAGCACATAATACTAATTCATATTGGGCTAAATTACATACTTTGTCTAACGGAGATAAGATACAGTACACTTGCTTTTTAGGCACAAAAGAATACGAAGTAAGTAATGTTTCAAAAATTAGTGAAACAGATTGGGACTCTTTGAAAAATACTGACACTAATGTATTGACACTTATTACTTGTGTAAAAGGACAAAAAGATTTAAGACTTTGTGTTCAAGCAAAAGAAATAAAATAAAAAATTTTTTCTTTTGAGCATTGTCAAAATAATATAAATGATGTTACCCTAGAAATAATAAAAAATATGAAAGGGTGATGTTTTATGAATAAGAAAAAAATTAGCATAGTAATTATTAGTGTTTTGGCTTTTATAATTATTATTTGTGTAGCTTTATTTTTATATAGCAAAAATAATCAAAATTTAGAAAGCAGTGATTTACCACAAAATGAAGTAATACCAAATGATGTAGTAGAAAATACAACAGATATACAAACAGCAGAAGTTCAAGAAGATAATAATGTAGCAACTGTTGCTGAAGAACAAATGGAAGCTCAAACTACTCCTACTCAAGAAGAAAGTAATACTTCAAATAAGCCTACTGAAACCAAGCCACAAGTTGCATCAGAAAAACGAAATAATAAACAAATAGAAACAAAGCCAAAAGCAACAACACAGGTGGAAACTAAGAAGGTAGAAACTCCTAAAAATACAGAGAATAAATCTACGGTTACTTCTACTACTGAAACACCTAAAAAAGAAGATTCAAAACCAACTCAAACTACAACACCAGCTAATACTGAAAAATATGTAAGAAATGATGAAATGATAAATAAAATCAGGGGTGTTATGCAAAACAATGAATCAGATTTTATGAAACAATACGGTTACAACATAGTTGTGGATAGTTCAATAAAAGCACAAACAAATCAATTTACTTATACAGAAAGTAGAGTAATAAATTATTTGAAATACAAATTTGGAACAATACGAATTTACGCTGAAGATTATTATAAAAGTGGAAATTTAATAATGACTATGTGTTATATTTTATAACTAAGAAAGCTCTATTTAAGGGGCTTTTTTATATAGTGTTTTCTCTTATATTAAAGCCTTTCTAAATAAATATAGGAGGAATTTTTAATATGTTAAAATCAATTACAAAAAAGAGTATTGCCTTAATAATGGTACTACTAACAATATTATCTGCATTTTCAAACTTTACTTATGCTACAGAAATCAGTTCTGCTTATGTCCAAAATGGTGGAGATTGTGGTTACCATTTACAATTTTATAATAGTGCAAAAAATGTATGGTCTTATATCATTACAACGTTTGCATATTATGAAAATGGTGGCGTTCAATATCCTGCATACTGTTTAAATAGAGACTTACCCGGTGTTGGTGGTCAAGCTGCAGGAGATGCTTATTCTGTTAATGTAAATCAAGTTATAAATGATGTTAGAATTTGGAGAGTTGCAATAAATTCTTATCCATATCAAAGTCCTGAAAGTCTAGGATTAGAAAATAAGTATGATGCTTTTGTTGCTACTAAACAAAGTATCTATTGTATAATTTATGGAACGGACCCAACCACATATTATAGAGGTGGAGATTCCAGAGGTGAAGCAATAAAAAATGCTATTGTTAGATTAGTAGATATTGGTAGAAATGGCTCACAAACACCAGCTAATACAGAAGTATCTGCAAATAAAGTTGGTGGATTTACAGAAGATGGAGATTATTATTCGCAAGAATATAGTATAAATAGTCCAGTAGAAACAAGTCAGTATATAATTACTGCAACAAATGGATTGCCTAATGGAAGCAAAATAACAAATATGTCAAATAATGAACAAAATTCATTTGCTGGAAGTGAACATTTTAAAATTAAAGTTCCAAAAACTGAACTTAATAAAGACATTGATGTTACAATAACTTTACAAGCAAAATGCAAAACATACCCAGTATTTTATGGAGAGACAACTGTACCAGGAACACAAAATTACTTACTTACATTTGATCCATTTGGCGATGTAACTGGTATGGCAAAATTAAATGTTAAAACAAACACAGGAAAAATAAAAATAGTAAAAAATGATGTAGATACTAACCAACCAATAGAAGGAGTTACATTCCAACTAACAAAAAAAGATGGAACTGTAATTGCTAATAGTACAACTAATAAAAATGGTGAAGCATCTTTTTCAAATTTATATCAAGAAAATTATGTTTTAAAGGAAATATCTACAAATTCAAATTACATATTAAGTGAAAAGTCATTTGATGTAAATGTAGAATATAACCAAACGAATACACAAACTATTAAAAATGAACACAAAAAAGGAAATATTAAAGTATATAAAATAGATAAAGATAATAAAAAGGTTGTATTAGGAAATGTAGAATTTAAACTATATTCCGAAGAATTTAATAAAATTATTGGAACATATTATACTGATGTAAATGGAGAATTAGAAATAAAGAATCTTCGTACAGGAAATTATAAACTAATAGAAACAAAAACAAATAAATGGTACAATCTCGCTAATGATACAGAAATAAAGGTAGAATGGGACAAAGAAACAACAAAAAATATTGAAAATGAACTTAAAAAAGGTCAAGTAAAAGTGATAAAAGTTGACAAAGATAATAACGAAGTAAAACTTGAAGGCGTTGAATTTGAAGTATTAGATGAAAATGACAAAGTATTAGAAAAAATTATTACTGATGAAAACGGTGAAGTCTTAACTTCAAGATATGCAATAAGAGATTTTGCTAAACTAAAATTAAGAGAAACTAAAACATTAGATACTTATGTTTTATCTGATAAAGTAGAAACAATAGAATTAAAAGAAAATCAAATTACAAATATTAAATTTGAAAACGAAAGAATAAAAGGAAAAGTAGAAATTACAAAAGTTGATTCAAAAGATGAAAATAAAAAATTAGAAGGTGCAAAATTTGGATTATATGATGAAAAAGATAATCTAATCGAAACATTAGTTACAGACAAAGATGGTATTGCAACAAGTCAAGATTTGTATAAAGGAAAATACTATCTAAAAGAATTAGAAACAGGCTCAAATTATTATTTATTGAATGAAGATACATTTGAATTTGAAATTGCAAACAATGGAGAAACTATTAAGAAAACAATTAAAAATGAGCCAACTGATATAACTGTTGATGTAGATAAAACTGGAACTACTGAAATAAAACCAGGTGAAGATGTAAATTATGAATTTTCTAATGTAGCCAATAACTCTAATGTTTATTTAGACAATTTTAAATGGTATGATTATATTCCAACAGATTATATAAGATTACAAAAAATGACTACTGGTACTTGGAATCAAGACTTGACTTATAAAGTATATTATAAAACAAATAAATCAAATGATTATGTACTATTTAAAGAAGATTTAAGCACAAATGAAAATTACGATTTAGATTTTACACAAATTGTACTTGCAGATGATGAATATATAACAGAAACTTGTTTTGATTTTGGAAAAGTAGAAAAAGGATTTAGAGAAAGCACATCTCCAACAATGAATTGTAAATCTTTTGACACACTAAAAGAAAATGACACATTTACAAACCACACTAAAACTGTTGGTACATATTTTGGAGTAACTGCTGAAGCTAATAGCAAGTGGACTACAATTACACACATTCCAGAAGAAAAACATGAAATTGTGTTACCTAGAACAGGTAAATAAAATAAGTTTTTAATCTTCCTTAAAATTACCCTTCAAAAATAAATTTATAGGAGGATTTGTAGTATGGAAATTACAGACATTAAAATTTTTAAAATTAAACAAAGGGGTGCATTACTTGGGTATGCAAATGTTATTTTTAATAACTCTTTTATTATTAGAGGTATTAAAATATTGGAAAATGAACGAAATGGAAGATTTGTTGCAATGCCTTCAAGAAGATTAAGACAAGAAAAACGAGCATATAGAGATTTGTGCCATCCACTTAATCAAGAAACAAGAGAATTATTGACAAAAGAAATTTTTGAAGCTTATGATGCACTAGAAGAAAAAGAAGAATAGTAATTATCTTAAATTTGCCCTATCATATTTAGAAAGGACCTTTTTATGATTTTAACGAAAGATTTATTAGATGATTTATTAAGTTTAGAAAATAGCATACATTCACTTACATTAGCACAAAATCCAAATAATTTACAAATAGAATCATTTTTAAGAAATTTAGAAAAAAGAAGATACAGCATATTAAACCAAATCAAGTTGTATAATAAAACAGTAACCTATGGAACTCAAAAAATAGAAACTATTAGTAATGAGTATAAAGCAAAATATGAAGATAATATACTTAAAATTTACATACCAGAGGTTATGCCATCATACAAAAATTTAAAAACACACGCATATAAAAATATTCTTTTGAATATTGCAGATAAAGTAAAAGATTATGAGGGCATATTTAAAAATCAAATATTTATCTATATTAAGATTTTTGATAAAGTGGAAAAATGGGATATTGATAATAAATTTATAAAACCTATCTTTGATAGTTTAATAATAAGTAATGTAATTGAAGATGATAATATAAATAAAGTTTTTTATTGTGCGAAAGGAGAAATTGGAGAAAATCCGCATACAGAAGTATATATTACAGATGTAAATAATTCAGTAAATTTGTTTAAAAGTATGTTAGTTTAAAATGTCATTTTTTTAGTAAATTAAAAAACTAAAATTAGGACATTTTTTATTGTATTAAAAGCCTTTGATTTCAATACTTTTAGAAAAAAATAGGACATATTTTTCTTCATAGGGTAGGTGTGTGTGAGCGTAAGCTCTCACATTGCTACCCACTGAACCATTATGAGAAATAATTTATAAGGCAGGTGGTTAAAATTAAAAGCATATTTCCGACAGATAAAAATGAGATAGATTTAGTTAAATTTATAAATACATATCAGTATCTTTCACCAAAAGATTTGCCATACTTTTTTAATACAACATATTACCCAAAAAGAATTGCAAAACTTATTCAAAATAATATTTTAAGAAGGTACAAAAGATTTCTTGTACTTGGTGAAGATGGCAGCAATTTTATGAAGATACTAGGTCTTGAAACAAATAAACTAAGATATCAAGAAAAATACGCTAATAGACTAAAATTTATGAGCCATTTAGCAGCTTATTTTAGATATTCAAATGTAACCTTTACTCCATCTTTCTTAATTAAAGATAAAACAGCATTTACAGAAAGCTCCAGAAAATATATTGGAGTTTCAAATATATTTGGTACAAAGTATTTAACATATCATATCTCAAATGAGCATACTGATAAATATCTAAATTCTGTTATATATGATCTTCAAAAAGAGTTAAAATATAAAAATGTAATTATTATGATTGATGATATAACAAGAATAGATTTTTTAAAATTTTCTTTTGGACTTAACTCTGTAATCATTTGTGGAGATACAGACAAAGCATTAGATAAAATAAAATATCTACAGCAAATAAATTGGACTAAAGTCGTACAAGCAGAGTTTAAAGAAAAATTAACCTTATCAGAATTTAATTTTTGTGATTATACTAATAATAAAAATTTGTATGTTTCTTGTTTCTATTTTGTAGATACTGAAAAAATAAATAGAATTAGTACATTTATGCAAAACAATACAAACAAAAAAGTAGATATTATATGTCCAAAATCTATTGTTAAATATCTCGGAAGTGAACTTGCTACTTGTAATTTTCACTTAATAGATATTGATAAGTTTATAGAAAAGGAAATAAATTTTTATGAATAAGAAAATTATTATATATATTTTTGCAATAATATTGGTAATTTTAAATTTTGTAATAGATTTCAATATAAATTCATACATAAAAATATTAAATAAATGTTTTAATCAAAACATTATTATAAGCAATTTATATTATGCTATTATTTGCTTCATAATTGCCTTAATTTCAATTTTAATAATGGCATGTATAAAATTAGTCATCTATTATAAAAAAGATGAAATAAAGGGCATTAAATTAAAAAAAGAAGATGGAACACATGGAACTGCAGATTGGATGTCAGAAGATGAAATTGAAAAAGTCTTAGGAAAAAATGAAACACCAGGTATTATACTGGGAAAATCAAATAATGATATTGTTAAATTACCTTTTGATAGTTACTTCAATAAAAATATAGCTGTGTTTGGCTCCAGCGGCAGTATGAAAACAATAGGATTTTTAATAACTAATTTGCTTGAGCTTTTTAAATACAAAAAATCTATCATTGTTACTGATGCAAAGGGCGAAATTTATAGAAAAACAAATAAATTATTTAGAGATGATGGATATGTTGTAAAAGTATTTAATCTTAATAATATGGCTCACTCGGACAGGTGGAATCCATTAGGCGAAAACGAAGATATTACAGACATACAAACAAGTTCAAATGTGATAATTAGTGGTACACAAAAGAAAACTGGAAAAGATGATTTTTGGCCAAGAGCTGAAGAAAATTTACTGAAAGCATTTGAGTTCTACTTTATGGAGAATAAATTAGAGCAAAATACATTGACTGATATTTATAAAATCATTGCAAGTGGAGATATTGCAACACTTGATACAATGTTCAAAAGACTTCCACAAGAAAGTCCTGCAAGAATGAGTTACAATATATTTGCTAGTCGGTTCCGATACAATAAAAGCATCTGTTTTGACAGGTCTTGGTACTAGACTGCAAGCATTTCAAAATAAAGAATTACAAGAACTTACTAATCATACAGACATTGATTTGACTTTGCCAGGAAAAGAACCTTGTATTTATTATGTAATAACAAGTGATATGGATTCAAGTAGAGATTTTTTAGTCTCTCTATTTTTTACATTTTTGTTTATAAAGCTTGTAAAATATGCTGATTCAACTGAAAGTGGAAAATGTAAAGTTGATGTATTCTTCTTTTTAGATGAGTTTGCGAATATTTGTCAAATACCAGATTTCAATAAAAAAATATCAACAGTTCGTAGTAGACGGACTTGCCTTAATTCCAATACTCCAAAATATTGGTCAATTAAACAATCGTTATCCAAATGGATTAGCAGATGAAATACTTGGTAATACAGATTTAAAACTTAATTTAGGTACGACAGATACCTTAACTGCAATGTATTTTTGTGATTTGCTTGGTGTTGCAACTGCAGAAACCCAAAGTATTAAGAAAGAAGTTGGAATTGATGGAGAATTAGAATTTGGACAAAAAAATATATCTACATTAGAAAGAAATTTATTAAATCCTGATGAAATAATTAGAATACCAAGTTTTAAGTTAATGGTTATTATTAGAGGCAATAAACCATTGTTACTACAAAAGATGATATATACTGAACATCCACTTGCTAAAAAATTGCAAGATGTTTCTGTTCTTACATATATTCCAGATTGGAATAATAATATTGAAGTTCCTAAAACAATAGAAAAAAAAGAAAAGAGAGTTGTTACAAAGCAAAATAAAATAAAAAAAGAGCAAGAATTTGAAGATATTACATTTGATAACTTTTAAATTTTAAGCATTTATCAATATTGATAGATGCTTTTTAAGGTGGTGAAATTTTTGGAAGATACACATATAAAAGAAATTTTGAGAAGTAAAGAAGAAAAAAGAATATTAACTCGGTTTAATTACAGGAATTGAAGATGAATATTACCTAAAAAATGAACATATTGCTTGTGCCATTGTTTGGTATTATGATGTAAAAATTCTTATTCCAGTAAATTTGTTAGTACAAAAAAGTACAAGTAAATCAATAATTAGAGGAATGCTTGGTGCTGAAATTGACTTTATTGTACTTGAGTATGATAGTATTTCTAACATAGCAATAGCAAGTAGAATTGAAGCTATGGAATTAAGATCAAGTATAGAAATTCCAAAATTAAAACAAAATGATACCATAAAAGTACGAATTATTGCTGTTGGAATTAAACATATTTTAGTTGATATGTATGGAAAAGAAGTAATTATTAAGGCTCAAAATCTAAAACATATTTATATTGTAAATTGCAAGGATATATACAAAGTTGGAGAATATCTAAGAGTAAAGATAAAAAAATTAGATATAGAAAATAACATATATGAATTGTCTGCAAAAGAATTTGAGGAAAACCCATTTAAAAATATACGAAAATATCTTGTTTTAAATGGTGAATATACTGGAACTGTAATTGCTTTTCCAAAAGGTAATTCTGGAGTATTAGTACAATTAGATAATTCAAAAGTTACAACATTGTGTAGAATTCCTGCAAGATTTAATAATTATCCACATTTTAATGATAAAGTGTTGATAAAAGTTACAGAAATAAACGAAAATAGGAAATTTATATATAGTTATTTGATGAGAATTATTTAACTTTTTTACGGGAGGTTTTTATATGAATGATGAATTAAAAATTATAAATTTTATACAGGATTTTGGATGCGTTACATTAAAACAATTACAAATATTATTTAATAGGCCAAACGATAATTTTAAGAACATATTATCAAGTAACATTATCAGTAAAAAGAATGATATATTTGTTCATAATACTGCTACTATTGATATGAAAATGATATATGCAATAGATATTTTGTGTAAATATAAAAATAGATTTAAGTATTTTCATAAAGGATTTGATCCTGTGTATATTACTTTTCTAAGTAAAGAAAACTTGCTATACAATATAATTGTAACAGATAAAGCAAGCGAAAAAGGTATTTTAAAACTATTAAAAATAAATAGTCCTTCTATTCCTGAAGCAGATAGACTAATTTTATTATTCCAAGACGATAGCTGTTTGAATAATGTTATTTGTAATACACAATTTGCTTATTGTATTTATCCTGATATGAAAATATTAAATAAAAGAAAAAAATAATTGCTTTATAGCCTTTATAATGCTATATTATAAAAGAATTCATAT
>ENA-ORMX01001451-ORMX01001451.1-human-gut-metagenome-genome-assembly--contig:-NODE-1451-length-15408-cov-4.705595_pt1 | contig 15408 bp, 13 predicted proteins | sample MGYA00242108_ERZ509007 | MGnify/ENA primary metagenome ERZ509007 (study PRJEB26280, sample SAMEA2338745) | human gut metagenome | biome: human gut; feature: human-associated habitat; material: faeces...
CCTTGGCTTTGAAAAGCTGGGGGAGTATATTCGTTATGTGCCATCGTAGTTTGTCGGCTGACACGTCGGAAGTTTCTCTGAGGACCGTCCGCTGGGGTGGGACCCTGTTGCCCGTAGGGCAATAGGGCGGGCGATGGAATGGCCTGCAACAACAGTGACCGCCGCCTGCGGCGGAAACAGGGAACTGCTGTTGGGGCAGCGGCCAGCAAGATGCGAGCGGTAGCGAAGCAGATGCTGGGTGCCGCAACCCGTATCTCGTGTCCGAGGAAAAAGCTGCCGACGCGTCAGTTCATGTGAGATTTATCCCAAATCATAAATTAAGGAACCATTATAATGTCAATCTTAAATCACTTTTTTGATTATAAACCCGAAGTTCTGGCGCTGGACGAAAAGGCCATGGAGCTGTGCCAGCCCTATTTCCGTCATATGGAAGAGATCCGGGACTTCAACCAGCTCAAGATGCTGAAAGCCTTTGCGGACACGCAGATGTCCTCCACTGATATGCTGGGCACCACCGGCTACGGCCTGTGGGATACCGGCCGTGCAAAGCTGGAACAGATCTTTGCCGAGGTGATGGGAGCGGAGGATGCGCTTGTGCGCAGCCAGTTCCAGAGCGGCACCCACACGCTGGCAGTGGCACTGTTCGGTCTGCTGCGGGCAGGGGATACGCTGCTGGCTGCCACCGGCCGTCCCTACGATACGCTGGAAGGCGTCATTGGTCTGGACGGGAAGGGAAAGGGCACCGGCACCCTGATGGATTACGGTGTTCAGTATGATGAAGCACCCCTCAAGGCTGATTTTACCCCGGACTACGACCTCATTGCAAAAAAGGCTCCGGGGGCCAAGGTGTGCCATATTCAGCGCAGCCGCGGCTATCTGCAGCGCAATGCCTTTGATCTGGAAACGATCCGTAAAATTGCGGATACCGCCCGTGAGGCCAATCCGGATATCATCATTTTTGTGGATAACTGCTACGGCGAGTTCACCCAGACGCAGGAGCCCTGTCAGGTGGGTGCAGATATCGCTGTGGGCAGCCTTATCAAGAACCCCGGCGGCGGCATTGCCCCCACCGGCGGCTACATTGTGGGCCGCAGGGATCTGGTGGAGCTGTGCGCATACCGTCTGAACGCCCCCGGCCTCGGCAAGGATCTGGGGTGCACGCTGGAAACGCCCCGTGATATGTATCTGGGCTTTTATTACGCTCCCGGCGTGGTGTGCGAGGCCATCAAAACGGCCATCTACGCACAGTGTATGCTGGAACTGCTGGGCAAGAACCCGGTGCCGCGCTACTGCGATGACCACAACGACATTGTTACCTGCTTTGATGCAGGCACTGCAGATGCCCTGATCGGCTTCTGTCAGGGCATTCAGGCTGCAAGTCCGGTGGACAGCTATGCTGCCCCGGAACCTTCTCCGGAGCCGGGCTATACCGACGAGGTGGTCATGGCAAGCGGCAGCTTTACGCAGGGCAGCACCATCGAGCTTTCCTGCGATGGCCCGCTGCGTGAGCCCTATACCTGCTACCTGCAGGGCGGCCTGAACTTTGCTGCCAGCCGTGCGGGCGTGCTGCTGGCCATCCAGAAGGCGTATTTTAAGGATTGAACAGGAGAGAAAAGCACATGCCTGTTTTAAGTGACCGTGTGGGCACCTTTACGGATTCTGTCATCCGCCGCATGACCCGCATCAATAATCAGTATAACTCCATCAACCTGTCTCAGGGCTTCCCGGATTTTGACCCGCCGAAGCAGCTGCTGGACGCGCTGGCAAGGACAGCCTATGCCGGCCCGCACCAGTACGCTGTGACCTTTGGTGCACAGAACTTCCGCGAGGCGCTGGCCAAAAAGACCAGTCCCGCCCTGCACCACACTGTGGACCCCAACACCGAGATCTGCGTGACCTGCGGCGGCACCGAGGCCATGATGGCGGCCATGATGACCATTTGCAACCCTGGCGACAAGGTGATGATCTTTTCGCCGTTCTACGAGAACTATGGCGCAGACGCCATCCTTTCCGGTGCGGAGCCGATCTATATCCCGCTGGTGCCGCCCACCTATGAGTTTGATATCTCCCTGATCGAAAAGGGCTTTGCCGAGGGAGCCAAGGCACTGATCCTGTGCAACCCCTCCAACCCTTGCGGCAAGGTGTTCCGCCGGGACGAGCTGGAGGCCATTGCCGCCCTTGCCATCCGGTACGATGCCTTTGTGGTAACAGATGAGGTGTACGAGCATATCGTCTACGCTCCGGCAGAGCATATCTGCATGGCAAGTCTGCCCGGCATGTTTGAGCATACCATCACCTGCAACTCGCTCTCCAAGACCTACTCCATTACAGGCTGGCGTCTGGGCTATCTCATCGGCCCGGCAGAGGTGATCGAGGGTGCCCGCAAGGTGCACGATTTCCTTACTGTGGGCGCGGCTGCACCGCTGCAGGAAGCCGCTGTGGCCGGTTTGGAACTGCCGGCAAGCTACTACAAAGACCTGCAGGCCCTATACACAGAAAAGCGCGACCACTTTCTTGCCGGGCTGGACCGTGTGGGCCTGAAGCACAATCTGCCGCAGGGAACCTATTTTGTGATGATCGACATTTCGGAATTTCTCGCTCTGCCGCAGTTTGAGGGATGGACAGATCTGGAATTCTGCGAGTGGATGATCCGGGAGATCGGCGTGGCAGCTGTGCCGGGTTCCAGCTTCTTCCGGGAACCGGTGAACCATCTGATCCGGATGCACTTTGCCCGTGGTACCGATGTTCTGGACGAAGCCATCCACCGTCTGGAAAAGCTGTCTGAGCTGCTGAAATAAGTTCTGATCAAAATACAAGGGTCTCTTAAAACCAAATCGCCAAAATGAGTACAAAAAAGCTGAGCATCTGCAAAAAATCAGGTGCTCAGCTTTTGTATTTTGAGTTTCGAAAAATCTGTCTTTTTGAAAGATTTCGCACCTTACGATGGGATCGATGCGGATAAAACAGACCAATCTGCCGCTGTTTCAGGGAGCAAAAGCGTCAATGACATCGGTGCACCACTTCAGCTGCCGGGTGAACTTTTCCCGCAGCACATCGTCACTGCCGCTGCCCTTGAAAAGTCCTTTGTTGTTTTCCACGGCAAAATACAGGGTGCCGTCCCGGTGCAGGCTCCCGCTGAAGCTTCCCTCCGCTGTCCCGGCAAGAGCCAGCAGCTTCCGGCATTTCTCCTCCGTCAGGCAGGCTTTCAGGGCGGTGTCATCGTCTGCTGTCAGCTTGAACTGCTGTTCAAAGCCGTCCACAGAGTTCTGTACCGATGCACCCCGGACGAGCTGTCCCAGCCTGCCCCGTGGGGTAAAGGTCAGGCTCACGGGCATCGGCTCACCAAAACGGCAGATGCCCCACAGCCCGGCGTATACCGTGTCGTAGGACGGCGCGTTGACCACAGTGGGGTCGTCCGGGTCGGTATAGCTGACATCCCGGTCCAGCTCGATGCTGCACAGTTCCACCTCATAGCCCCGGTATCTTGCCCGGACGTGCTCCCCGCCGGTCATGCGGTCATACTGGGGCAGGGGAAGCCCGGAGTCCCCAAAACAGGTGATCCTTCCATTGGGTGCAAACTGCACCTGCTGCAGTGCAGCATCCAGCACCGCCGGGACGATGCGGCGGTCTACGTCCTGTCGGGCGGCTTCTTTCCGGCTGCTGTGCAGCCATCCCAGAAGAAGCACCACGGCAATCGCAAAAATCATTCCATAGCTCATAGCGTCCTCCCTTTCTCTTTCCGGCTCAGCCGCAGATGCTGAAGTACAGGCTGGCGTAGGGGTCCAGCGGAGCAAGATCCATGATGTTACCTTCGGGGCTGACATTTTCCAGATTATCCAGTGCCATGGCATCAGCATAGTTGTCCGGCTGCGCCTGTGCGGCAAAAACCAGTCCGTCGTAATCCTCCGGCAGGTAGACCACATAGCTCTTGGTAAAGATCTTGTCATCGCTGGTGCTGCTCATGTTCCAGTCGGTAGAGAAGAAGAACTCGATGTCGTAAGCGTTGTCGTTCCAGTACACCGTGTGATAATAATGGTGGTCGGCCCGACTCGTGTCCCCTTTGGCGGTGGATGCCGTGAGCCATGTGCCGGTATAGGCATCGTAGAGTTCGCTGGAGATGTAGGTATCATAGGTCTGCCCAAAGTAGGGAATAGAGGAATCCGGGATATAGCACACGGCATCAAACTGGATCTCCCGGATGCCGTCGTGGGTCACGTCGTTGTACTTTGTCACCTGCCAGTAACACTCGTCGGTGTTGTAGCCGCTGCCTTTTCCGGTAAAGCTGCAAACGCCGCTGTCCAGCCGGATGGGGTCGGAAGAATCCACGATGCCATTGATCTCCAGCCCGTTTTTCTCAAAGCAGGTCGCCCGGGAGACGATGGCATCCACCGGGTGCAAAGCATCCGAAGAGCCTTCCTCCAACAGGTCGCCGCTGACCGAAAGATCCAGCCGCATCTGCGGAGTATCGTCGTCGAAGTAGAGGTCCATGCCGTATTTGTCCGCATCTGCGGTGCCGGTGTAAATGGTCTCGTCCTCGGAGTTGACGAATTCAAAGGTGCTGTCCTCGTGGACACGGAGCCAGAGCTCAATGTCGTAATAGCCCCACAGACCGACATAATCATTGATGTAGTCGTAGCCGTCCATGGCATCGACCTCTTCCACAGAGGAAGCCGTACTGACGTCAGCCGGAACGCTGCTGGCGGGGGTATCGCCGCCGCAGCCGGTACAGAGGATGCCGCCTGCCAGCAGAAGGCTGGCAAGGGGCAGCAGATGAGTTTTGTTCTTCATGGTCGTTTTCTCCCGATCTTCAAAGTTTCTGTCCTGCCGCCCAGACGAACAGCAGCGTCAGCAGGGCATACGCCGCGCTGAGCACTGCCACAACGATGCACAGGGCCTGTAGTCCCCGGCGCAGCCGGGGCTTCTGCGGCAAAAGCCGGGGCAGCGCATAGGCCCCGGCCAGAGCCAGTGCAAGCAGCAGAACCGATTGTTCCAGCGTCATATCTTTAAACCTCAATCCACCAGTTCAAGATGATCGCAGATGTTGTAGAACACATCCTGCATGTCGTCCGCTTCATCGGCAATGGTGCCGAAGGCATAAAGGTAGGTGTAGTCGTCGGTGTCCACCGTGTAGACCATCCACTCCCGCTGGTCCTCCCCCGAGCCGGTGGTGTACCAGACGATGTAAACCGGGTAGGAAAGATTCTGGGTGTAGTCCTCATCCTGAAAGCAGGTGACATCGCGGGGTTCCCCTTCGCCGGTATCCAGAGCGGCAAACTGGGCGGCATATTCTGCGTATTCCTCCGCCGTCTCGTTGGTGCGCAGCGACTGGAACGCCATATCCACCACCAGCACAGAGCCGTCCTGCGTCATATCCTCGTAGGTGTAGGTACCATCCTCGTAGTTCTCGTTCATCAGATTTTCCATGCTGGTGAAGGGGAGACCGCCGCCCACCAGCACCGGGATGCTCACCACGTCCGAAGAGGCGGGGATCAGGTCGCCCCGGCCATCCTCCGGCGGGATGACCTCGTAAGCTCCGGCCTTGTCGGAGTCCGAAGACTCGCCCGCGGCCTCGGAACTGCCGCATCCGGTCAGGGAAAACATCAGCAAGGCGGCAAGTAAAAGTGTGATACGTTTCATTTTGGTTCCTCCTGTTTCAGAAAAGCTCCGTATTCTGCGCCACGGCTTCCATCAGATCCTTCATCATGTCAACCGAGTCCTGAAAACTGCGGCGGTATTCATCAATGATCTTCGGGTCGATGTCCTTGGAAACCGCCATGATCTTCCGGTCGGTGTCAAAGGCGGCAAACATCAGATCTCCCCGGAAGCTTATCCGCAGCGCCCGGGCGTCCACGGCCCTCTGCAGCTGCTGCTTCCAGCTTTCCGGCGCCAGATCAAACTCACCGGGCAGGGCAAAGGGCTCCGGAGCCATCGGCCTGCGCATCCGGCACACCAGAAACAACCCCTTGAAGATCGTTTTGGAGCAGGTGCGGGTGTTGTGCGGGTCTTCGGGCATGGGGTCGCGCACCTCCCAGACGTGGATGAGGGAAGCGTTGTGCATGGCAAAGGGAATGCCCTGATAGCTGCCCTCGTAGCTGCCGTGGGCACTGGCCGATTCCCATTCCTCCGGGAAAAGCCCGGAACGCCGCGCCAGTTCATCGCTCATGGGCCACTGCTTGTGCTCCGGCTGCGGGCCAAAGGCCTTGTGCAGTGCGGCCATAAAACCATCCCCCAGCTGCCCGAGGATCAGGGAACTTTGCATGGCGTGGATCAGCTGGATCGAAAAGACCGCTGCTACGATCACAAGCATCACGATGGTGAAGCCCGCCGTGAAGCTTTGAAGCAGGATGCCGGCCAGAACGCCCAGCACGGCACCTGCAATGCAGCCGTAGGCGCAGAGGTTTGCCAGATGCCCGTAAAACAGGATGCGGCGGGAAAGCTCTTCATCCGGCATTTTTTCCTGTGGGGCACGGTTCCGTGTTCTCATACTGCATCACTCCCATCAGCATCCGACGGTGCTGCTCACCTTCTTGCCCATCTTGTCGGCCTTATCGTAGCCGTTGTGCTCCGGGACAAAGAAGGTCTTTGCCATGGCGTTATTGTAACTGGTGTCCCAGTAGATCACGGTCCACATGTAGGCATCCATCTCATCGTTCCAGATGTAGCCCCGCATGGTGGCGATGCGGTTGGAAGCGTTGCTCTCGTCCACTACCTCCCACGAGGTATCGGGCCACTGACCACCGTACAGCTGCTGGAAATCATACTCCAGATATTCCTCTGCATAGTCCAGAACAAAGTCGTCATCAGAGCCGGTATAGTCCAGATATTCATTGGTGATCCTGCGGCAGACCGCAAAACCGCAGTCGTCCCATTCGGGGTTTGCCACCACAAGGGCATCCTCCAGAACATCCAGCACATAATACTCATAGGGGTAGTAGGTCTGCACATGAACGGTCTTGTCCTTGACATGCATCCGGTTGCCTTTGTCGGTAAAGGTCAGGTCGTGACCGGATGCATAGACGCTGAGTGCCAGCGACATGGTCAGCAGTGCAGCTGCAAACAGCCCCAGCGTGCGTTTCATCGTGCTTTTCATAGAATTGCCTCCTTTTTTAATAAATGGTTTTTGCTCCGGTCATGCCGGAACGGATCGAAAGGCCCCAGTCTCCGGGTCCCAGCAGAACAACAGTTCCAGCGTTCCATCTTCCTGCGAAAAGCGGAGCAGGATATCGCTGCTGCCGTCGCCGTTCCGGTCTGCGGTCTCCATGCCGAGGTAGCGCCGTTCCGCATTCTCCACAGGTGCAGGGTAGTCTAGCTCTGCCAGCAGCACCTGACTTTCGGTGTCATGGTAGAGGGTCGTGTCCCCGGTGTGGACGCAGGCGCAGAAGGGGATGGTCTCCCCGTCCTGCACCAACGTGCCGGAGTCGTTGATGATACCCCATGTGCGCCAGTCGCTTCCGGCAATGTCTTCCTCCGGTGGATCATCCGACGGCATTGCCGGAGCCGGAAGGATGGCCCACCCCAGCAGCAGGATCAGAAATGCCGCCAGCAGAACGCCGATTTGTTTTTTCATCGTTCACCACCTGTTGTTGAAGAGCAGGTCGGTGCCGTTCAGGCTCAGGGTGCTTACGTCTTCTCCCACATCGCCCGGGTGCTCATTCGGGATCAGCACTGCAGCGTCCTCGGTTCCGTCGTCCCAGAAAAGGCTTACGGTATCGCCGTCCACCATCCACTGACCGGTATACACGCTGTCGGCATCAAATCCGTAAACGCCGTCCCCCAGATCCTTCTGGCCATACAGGATGAAGCCATGGTTGGGGTAGAAGTTGAGGTACAGGTGCTCTTCGTCCATCCGCCACTGCCGGTACATCAGCACACAGGCGTTGTGCAGGTCCTCGTCATCGGTGTAGTCGGAGCGGATGTAGTAGCTTTCAAAGGAGCTTGCATTTCCGATCAGGAACGCTCTTCCGTCCTCGATGATCTCCACACTGTTAAAGACATTCTCCTCCATATGAAGGCTCAGGAAAGGCACATCGTCCGGGCCGACGTCAAAGCCCTCAAAGTTGTAGGAGCATCCCAGCATGGGGTAGGCGGTGTAGGTATCCTCGGTGGAGCCGTACTCGGTGTGCATCTCCACCGTGCCGTCGGACGCAATGTGGTACCAGTTTTCCGAGGTGTAGTCCCCCCGCTCGTACCAGATCCAGTCGTCCAGCGCTTCCCGCTGCTCGTCGCTCAGCTCGGCCGCAGAGGTCGTGTCCGAGGTCTCCTCAGAATACGGGGCTTCCTCCGATTCTGAGCTGGGGGAGGGCTCTGCCGCACCTCCTCCACAGGCAGAAAGGCTGATGCTCAGCGCCAGCAGAAGGCTCAGAACAGCCGCTGTTTTTCTCCATTTCATCTTGCTTTTCTCCTTTCCTGTTTTGATCTGCAAAGTGTTTTCCCGGCAGTGAAGCAGCTGAGAAAAAAGGCCCATGTCCGCATCGCAGGGGTGCCGGACATGGGCCTCGCTGTTTAAAAAAACGGAAAAGCATTGGACCCAAGCCGTTTCCGCTGCGGCAAAAAGAACCTTCCTTCCGCTCTGCGGGGAGCGGGTCCTCTTTGCCGGGATCTATCAGCAGGTTCTCTTCACATCCGTCCTGAGTTTTCCGGTGCAGATCTGCAGCTGCCCCATCACTGCTGCGGTGCCGCAGCCTGTTTCCAAATCCGGATCACGCGGTACTTCGCGATCTTCTGTTCCGGGTGGAACGCGCCGTCCTCAGCCGTCAGCAGGCCCTGTTCGGTGCACCACTGGGCGGCCTTTGCAGTCTCAGCATCTGCCGTGTCCGCAAAGGCGGGCAGTGCAGCGGGTTCCGGCCTTCCGGCGTTCTGCCACAGCAGCAGGGCCAGCTCGCCGCGGGTCGCGGGGATCACCGTGCCTTCAGGCAGCAGGTCTTTCAGAATGGCGCGGGTGGCCAGTTCGTAGATGCCGAAGCCTGCAGCTCCCACCACAGCAGCGCCGCCTGCCACGGCCAGCACTGCGCCGAACCCGGAGCCGTCGCCGCCGTCGATTACCGTTTCGTCCGGGACAGGGGCGGGGTCAGGCTCAGGACCCTCGCCGTTCCACTGCCAGTGGGCATAGAGGGTGATGTCCTCTGTGATCTGTTCCAGATGCTGATTACTTGCATAATAGTTCTGATTTTCCACTGCCTCACCGCCGACAGCTTCAGTGTACCAGCCGACAAACTTGTAATCTTTCCGCTCAGGGGCCATACCCTCCATCAGCGGGACGTTCAGACATTCGCCCTTGTCTCCAGTCTGTGTGGTAAAACTCACCTGATCGTGGTCATTATTCCACTTGCCGCCGGTAAACTTGATCCACTCGTCATTTTTGCCCCAGTTTGTGCCGCCGTTGAGGTCGAAGGTAACGGTGTAGTGCGTGGTGGTGGGGGCGTTGGTGGTGATCTCAAAATAAGACGCATCGTCAGGCCGCGTCCAGCTGCCGCCCGTCACTTGCGTCCATGCGCCGCCTTTCGCCGTGCGGTACCAGAAATCAGCTGCAGTTACCGTCAGCTTGTTCAGGGCGATTGCCTCGTTATTCGTGGAATCCAGTTTCAGGGTTCCGCGGGTGAAGGTCACGGCACCGTTGTCGATGCAGGTCTTGGCACTCACCGAAAGGCTGCCGCCGTCCACTTCCGACCTGCCGTTCAGGCCGCTGGTTGCTCCGGTGATGGTCACCACGCCGCCATCATAGACCGTGACACCGCCAGCATCAACAGCTTTTTCGGCCTTGTCAATTTCCAGCGTGCCATGAACTTTTGCACCGCTGCCGGAAACTGCATTTTCAGCGTTCTGAATGATCAGCTTGCCGCCGCTCTCGACCGTGGCACCACCACTTGTGACACCGAAATCCACATTGCGGATCGTTACATTTCCGGAAATATCTGCGCCCGCATAGGAAATGCCATATCCAAATGCGTCCAATGTGATATCAGCACCTGCCGCTACATTGATCGTCTTTGTACCACAAAGCCCGGCGTACAATTCTTTCTGCCCATCGGTCAGTGTAAGTGTACTGTTTCCGTCAACAGTTATCTGCTCCCCGAATGGGTTGACTGCATTGTCTGTGGCTGAGATGTCTCCACTCAGGGTCAGCGTCCGGGTGACAGCATCATAACTTGCCTTGCCATCGTCCAGAATATTCGTTGCGTTGGCCGAGGTCACCCTCTTTCCATTCACAGCAAGTTCATAATCTGTCCCGTCCGCCGCGAATGCAGCCGCAGGCAGTGTGGTCAGAGTCATGGCTGCTGCCAGAAAGGCACTGAGCAGCCGCAGCTTGGGGGTGTGCCGGAGTTCATTTGTCATAAAAACATCCTCCTTCCGCCGTTCCGCTGCCCGGTGCGCTGCTTTTTTCAGTCTGCATCCGGGCGCAGAAAAACCGGCCTGTTATTCCTCTAATAAAAGAGTACAACGGGCCGGTGAAAAAAGCTATTAACCTGAGGTTAGTATTTTTTGGCGAACAACTCTGCCAGCTGGGCACGCTTCGTGCGCACCCCGCCGCCAATGCCCAGCTTGGAATAAAGCTGGTTTGTGTACTGCTTCACCGTTCCTTCCGAAAGGAACATCTTGGCGGCGATCTCTTTGTTTGTACAGCGGTCTGCAATGAGCCTTGCCAGCGTAAGCTCCCGCTCTGTCAGCCGGGCGGCAGCTTCGGGCAGGGCCTCGCTGTGGTTCAATACCCGGCAGCGTTCCTCCTGCGCCGCACCCAGAGCAAGGATGCGCCGGACAGCATCGGAATGGGACCCTTCCTGCGCTGCTTCCAGCAGAGGTTTCAGATCCCGGAAATTTTCTGCAAAGGGCATGATAAAGCCGTCCGGGGCGGCCTGCGCCAGAGCCTGCTGGAGCAGGCTGAGGCCTTCGTCCTGTCGGCCCAGCCGGGCACAGGCTGCCGCCATCTGGATCCGCAGATGCAGGGCCACAAGGTCATAGTGAAGGGCTTCGCACAGGGCCAGCAGCCCCGGGCTGCGGCCCAGCACCCGGGCCCATTCTCCCTGTGCCAGATACACCTGATTTTCGATCAGCCCGATCATGGGTTTGCCGGGAGCGAGGGTGTTTACGGTATTCATGCGGTGGGCGGCGTACACCTCCGGGATGCTGTCTGTCTGCCCCCGCAGGGCGTAGTAATAGGCGCAGATGGCGTTGAACAGATTGCGCCATGACATATTGTGCTGCCGGAGCATTTCTTCCCGCCGTACTTCCAGCGGGACCCGGGGCGTGTAGGGCCCGCAGAGGGACAGCCGCCACGCCAGAAAATCACAGCAGAGGGCCATGTTGGTCTGACCATTGCCCTCGATCTGTGCATAGGCACGCTCCAACAGGATCTGCGCGTCGTCGAACCGCCCCTGCTGCAGATCTGCTTCTGCCCGCATGATGGTCTCCGCTCCCATGCCGTGCCCATTGGTGATCTTATAATAGTGGGGCATACATTCATCCATCTCCGCCAGCTCCCGGTCCAGCTGACCGGGCTGACGGTGGAACATCATCAGCACCGAGGGAGAGCCGAAGGTCCACCCACCGCTGTTCTGGATGCTGATAGCCGGGTGGGACATCTGCGCACTGGCGCTGCGGTGCAGGCGGCTCATGGCAGAGATATCGTTGTACATGAGAAAGCTCAGGATCAGGTCGCACTCTCCAAGAAGGCTGCCTTTTTCTTCCTGAGACCACTCCGGATGCTCTGCCACCGTGGTCAGCAGAAGCTGCTTCAGCTCCATCATTTTGGGGATCTGCCGCCAGTTGAACATACAGCGCATCAGTACCAGAATGGCAAAGGGGTGCCGCTTGAGCGTTTCCACCGGACAGCGCCCCAGCCGTTCCAGCAGCTCTGCCGGGTCAAGGGAGGACAGCAGGATCCCGGCATCCCGTTCAATGACCTGCAGCGCTGCATCGTAGTCTTTGCAAGCCTCGTAGGCGGTCAGGGCATGGAGATACTGCTGCTTTGCCTCATACCACGCCCCGTACCGTTCCCGGCAGGCATCCTGCTTTTCCGGAGCCAGGCGGGCAAACAGCCGCACGGCACACTCCTTGAGCATGTGATGGAATCGGAAGGTCTTTCCGTCCGGCAGGCGGGTCACAAAGGCGTTCTGCTCGGTCAGGGTCAGCAGGATCTCCTCTGCGTCCGGCATTTCGGTCACGACCCGTGCCATTTCCACCGTGAACTCATCCGCAAGCCCCATTATGGCAAGGAACTCCCGCTTTTGGGGCGGCAGGTTTTCCAGCATCGCCGCCGTGAACATGGAGTAGATATCGGCATCCTCGCTCAGCAGGATTCCCCGCTCGGCTAAGGAGTGCAGATTCAGGTATATGGCAGAAAACCACCCCTCACAGGAGCGCAGAAGGCTTTCCACCTGTGCCTCGGTCAGGTCCATACCGCAGCGGTGGGCGTAGTGGGCAAGCTCGGTATGGTTGAGCCGCAGCTGCTCCCTGCCAATACGGTGCAGGCGATGCCCCAGCCGGAGGATCTCTTCCTTGGGCAGAAAGTTGTTCCGGCTTGCCACGATCAGGTGGATGTTCGCCGGCAGGCGGTTTGCCAGCCCGCACAGGAACTTTGCCGCTTTTTCGTCCTTTAACAGGTGAAAATCATCCAGAAACAGGTAGCAGGGCGTGTCTCCTGCCAGCACAGCGCACAGGTCATCCATCAACTGGGCGGCGCTGCTGGCATCTTTGGGGTATTCGCAGCCCGCCAGTGCTGTCAGCCCTGCTGCCGCAAAGGCGTTCTGAACACTTTTCCAGAAGATGAAGTGATTGTCGGAATAGATATTCACCCGCAGGATGACGGCCGCTTCCGTCTGCCTGCGCTGGTTCAAAAACCAGTTGACCGCCGTGGTCTTGCCGTAGCCCATAGGAGCCACCACCGCCGTCAGTGCGCTGACCGAAACAGGACGCAGGGTCTCCTGCACCCGCTCCGAAATATAGATCGCGTTCAAGTCTGTTTTCCGCATCGTTTTTGCTCCTTCTCACCATCCGGAGGATCTGTGATTCACTGCATCAAGTATAACATAACTGCAGAAAAGCTGCATCCAGTTTTTCTTTGACGGATCATGCCGCATCCAGCAGCTCTTCGGGGTCTTCGATCGCTTCCTCGATCACCTCTTCCTCCGGCGTGGGCTCGTCCCCAGCGTCGAACCATCCGATCAGGCTGCGGATCGTGTCGCGGATGAAGAGCAGATCGCTGTCCAGATCGGCATCGGCATTCATCAGCTGCTGGACCATTTCGGGTTTGTCCGTGATAATGTCGTCTACGCCAAGGCTCAGCAGATCGCTGGCGTCTTCCTGACGGTTGACCGTCCATGCAGAGATGGTTTTGCCGCGCAGGTGGATCTGCTGGACCATGCCGGGGGTGATGAAGGTGGACTCCACGCTGAAAAAGTCTGCGGCGGGCAGGTCATAATAGCTGCCCACGCCCAAAGCAAGGATATAGCCGGTCTGGATCTCCGGGGCAAGCTCCTTGACCTTGCAAAGGGTATCGTAGCTTTGCGAGGTGATCACGCAGTCATGCTCAAAGCCCTTTTCATAGATGATCCGGACGGTCTCTGCCTCCAGCTCAGGTGTGGCCGCATTGGGCTTTATCTCGATGTTCAGCTGGATCCTGCCTTTGCACTGATCCAGAACTTCTTCCAGCGTGGGGACCCGGGTGCCGGTGTACTTCTGGCCGAACCAGCGCCCGGCGTCCAGTCTACGCACTTCATCATAAGTCAGGTTATAAATGTTTCCGTTCCGGCCGGCACAGCGGCGCAGGTTGGCGTCGTGCGTCACCATCACAATACCGTCCTTTGTCATCTGAACGTCCAGCTCAGCGCGCTCACAGCCGTGGTCAATGGCAAGCTGGAAGGCGGGCAGGGTGTTTTCCGGTGCGGCGGTGGAATAGCCGCGGTGTGCCGTGACGATCGGCACAGTGCCGCCCAGCATGGAGCGCAGCGCATCGTCCTCCGGCAGAACAAAGTAGCAGGCGGCAAGCACGAAGGTGAGCAAAGTGGCACCGGCAATGGCGGCGGTCAGAAGTGGCCTGCCATTGGAGCGGCAGGGTCTGCGGTCCGGGTCTGCCTCCGCTTCAAACGATAAGTTATCCCGCAGGCGGTCATAGAGCGCGGTAATAACCGTGCACTGTGCAAGGGTGATGGTGCAGTCGATGAGAAACTGGAAGAAGGGAAGCTCGATGGTCAGCGCGGCACGGGACAGTGCAAACATGGCCTGCGTGCTCTGCATCCCGATGCCGATGATAATGCCGTACAGCGGCAGCGCGACGGCGGCAGTCAGCAGCAGAGAACGCAGCAGGGCCGAAATATTCCACCGCAGCAGCAGAAGAAATGTGCGGAGAATGCGCGTGCGGACATAGCCGACGCTTTCACGAACCGATTGCCACAGGCTTTTGTGCTCCAGAAGGAACAGCGGCAGCACCAGGACCCAGCTGATCAGGAGAACCAGAAGTGCGGCGCAGAGGGCCAGATAAAGCAGGTGATACCGGCTGTTGGCACGAATGACGCCCATGATATATTCCGGTACTGCAAGCTGAGTGATATAATTCACAGCAAGGAAAAAATTGGTGAAAGGGATCAGCGTGGCGCTGTAGACCAGAATGAGCCAGTTCTGCGGTAGAAAGGCATGACAGGCGTCCAGCAGAGAGGTGCACAGCAGTGCAGGCAGGCGGATGCTCTCGCCCTTGCGGGCAAGGTCCAGTCCATGCAGCAGGACGGAACATTCAAACAGCGACCAGAAGGCCGTCAGAACGGCGATGAGAACGATGCAGCCGATAATAGCAGGGGAGGTAAAAATATCCGAAGCATTGCTGTTGCTCAAATAGTGCATGGGAGCGAACCGCAGCGTCAGGGACCAGACCTGCTGCATCAGGGAAACGAACAACAGGTTCGTGGCAAGCTTGCAGAGGATGAGAATGGAGAAAAGTGCAGCTTCGGCGCGGTGCATCAGGGAAAAGACAGAGCGCCGCAGGACAGAATAGGTCTGATTTGCAGTGCGGAACAAAATGAACAGATCTTTCAATTTAGCAGAACCTTCTTCTTATAATTTGTGGGACAGCCGGTCGCAGAGCGTTGGAACGGGCTGTTCTGTGAAAATTTTTTACATGACCGGCAGAAGCAGACCGGAAAACAGCAGACATCCTGCGCCGTGCAGCTGGGGCTGCCGCCTGAGAAAACAAAGCATCCGGCTGAGCCAGCCGGAAAAACTCTGCAAATATAATATAAGTATAGTGTAACATATCTTTCTTTAAAATAAAATGCGGCAGAGACAAACGAAATCAACAAAAATGCAGGAAAAAATTTGGCAGGCACCGTACATGGCCCGGAACGGTAGAAGAAGGGGACTCTGGCAGAGGAACGCAGAATCGTTAAAAAATTATAGAACGGAGTGTGACGGATGTTGAATTGC
>ENA-ORMX01001456-ORMX01001456.1-human-gut-metagenome-genome-assembly--contig:-NODE-1456-length-15380-cov-4.223491_pt1 | contig 15380 bp, 18 predicted proteins | sample MGYA00242108_ERZ509007 | MGnify/ENA primary metagenome ERZ509007 (study PRJEB26280, sample SAMEA2338745) | human gut metagenome | biome: human gut; feature: human-associated habitat; material: faeces...
GCTATGTATATCTTCACTATGAAACTTTTGCGGAAGAATTTCAGGTTAATTAAGGGTGAATTATTCACCCTTTTCGGAGCTAATCAATTATGCAAGAACAATTCGATATTCAAATTTCTTACGTAGAATTAAAAGAAGTTGATATTGCTCCTTTTATTAACAAATTAATCACTGAAGGTTATGTCTCGAAATTAACTATACGTGAAGGAGGGAACTACGTCTTTTCTTACTATACAGACGGAGTTAATACAATTGATAAATATATAAAAGTAAAAAAGGATTAAATTTCTTCGTTGAAGTGTAAGGAGAGAAAAATGAAAATTTATATTGTTGCACATGAAAACATAACGTTTCCAGAAGCATATCAGAAAGTTGAAATCATGAAGGAAGATATAGATAATTATATTCTGAAATCTGTGTCCTATGATAATATGTTCGACAAGATACCTGATTTGATTTCTTTTGCTCCGGATGCAGTAGAAGAACATCTTTCTGAAATTATAAATTTTTGGTTAGAAAATCAGAAGGATGCTTTACGAAATAGGTTACTACGACTTGGGAGATTTTTATTTAGCTTTGGAAAGGTAGGTTAACAATGTAATCTTAAAAATAAAAAGGGGGAGTTAATCCCCTTTTATTATGATATAATTTGAATTGTTGTAACTAAACATTCCATTATTTTTCCGCCCCCGTAGACGTGATAAGTTCCCTCGGTATGCGCAGTACTTAAATTAGTAAACTCAAAATAAACGGTGCCAGGTGATGTATTTTTAAAGTAAGTTGACAAAGCTATATTTGAATTAGTTGTATTATCTTTAAAAGTTTGAATAAAGTATCTAACTGAATCATTTTGGTTAAGGTTTAAATTGTTATTATTTAAAAAATTAGTATAAGGGACATCAAGTGGTTGTGTTTGTATTTTCGAGCCGTCAATTTTAAATGTTATATTAGTGGTTGATGATACAAATATTTCAAATTTTGAATATCTACCCATTAATGGTGTCAATATAAAAATATAATTCCCACTTGAGTCAACTTTACTACCCCCGCCCCCAGCGTGCTTGTCTACGTATTGTTTCGTGGCAACCTGCATTGCTTCGTTTGGGTCTTCATCTACCAACAGAGATGAACTAAATTTTACGTTCTGGAATCCAGAAAATCTCATCTGCTGAAAGCCTGTTCCATCACAATTATACTGTTTAACAGTAGTGCCCGGTACGACCGAAACATCGCTAATGGAATAAGTAATTAATTTACTATTAAGAGCGTTCGGGGTGTCCGTATGAATAATGTTATTTGAAACGATTCCAACAGAACCTCCATTTGTCTGTACACCAAAACCGAAGTCGGAAGCATATGCTAAATGTACACCTTCTTCAAAATCAATCTGACTTCCTGTACCCATTAAGAGATTTCCTGAGAGCCTTCCGCCAGTTAACGGTAAATATTCTTGCATCTGTTCTTGTATATCATTTTTAGCAATACTAATCTGAGCATCAACATATGATTTCGGCGTGACATCTCCGTTATTCGTAGGAGTTTTCACATTTTGGATTGTTGTTTTATTTCCAAACTGAAGCGTACCAATATTGTTCATTTCTACAATGTCAGTATTGGAGTTGCCCGTAAGAACCAAATGTCCAGTATCTTCATTCTGATAGAGAGCATAATTCGCCGAACCGAAACGAACGGAATTATTTACTCCCATATTGATATCGCCGCTCATCGTACCACCAGTCAGCGGCAGATAATCTCCAGTAGGTTTTACCCCAGCAACAGCATTATCAACGTATTCCTTGTTTGCGGCATCCATCGCATCCACGGGATCAGCAACCATAGAAATCTTTGCACCGTCAACATCAATTTCCGGATAACCTTCAAAGAGAAGCGTATTATTTCCAGCCGCAATATGACCGGTATCCATTACGATTTGATTCAGACCCATAGTCAGATTGCCGGTCATGGTATCGCCAGCTTTCTTAACATAGTCACCTTCCACGGTGGTAATGTCCTGTTTAATATTAGTGATCTCAGTATTAATGTTATTGATACTCGACTCATTCGTAGTCACACGATTAGTAAGCGAAGCGATATCAGATGTATTTTTCGTAATATTCTTCTCTGCAGTACCCATTCTTGTCGTAAGAGCCGCAATCTGATTATTTACGTCAGTGAGTTTAGCATTAATACCAGTTACTTTACTATCCAATGTTATCTTATTTACAGCATCAAAATCATTCTGAGGATTTCCCACATTTGAAATTCTCAATGGAGAAGGCTCAAACGATAAAGGAGCGTAAAGTTTCAATCCATCTTGAAGGTTAGCAAATTTAAGGGCAACATTGCTACCAATACTCATGTTTAACATATCATTGAGATAAAGATTTCCGTATAAATGGGTATCCCTATGATCGTCGGGTTTACCAACCTGTAAACGACCCGTGTTAAGATCTCCTGATATGTCAGCGGAACCATCAACAGAAAGACCTCCATAAGAGATGGTAAGCTTACCCGACATAGTATCCCCAGCTTTTTTCACAAAGGTTTCCTTTGCTTCATCCAGAGTATCTGCGGCGTCTTTTGCGGAGTTTGCCGCATCGGTAGCAGACTGAGCCGCCTGAGAAGCAGAGTTCGCTGAAGCTTCCGCACTGTTCTGGGAAGCAGTAGCAGACTGAGCCGCCTGTGAAGCAGAGTTCGCTGAAGCTTCCGCACTGTTCTGGGAAGCAGTGGCAGACTGAGCCGCCTGAGAAGCAGAGTTTGCAGAAGCATCCGCACTGTTTTTCGATTCTGTAGCAGAAGCGGCGGAAGCATCTGCACTCTTTTTCGATTCTGTAGCAGAAGCGGCACTTTCCGATGCGCTACCGGCGGATGCGGCCGCGGATGTTGCGGACTCCTGTGCGGAGTTTGCCGCCGCTTGAGCTTGTGCTTTTGCGTTTTCTGCTTCGGTGTGGGCGCGATCCGCTTCCGAAGATGCTCTGTCTGCCTGATTCTGAGCTTCTAAGGCAGAAGCGGCGGCGGCATCCGCTTCCGAGCTGGCACGATCTGCCTGATTTTTCGCGTCTTCTGCGGACGCTTGCGATTTATTCGCTTCCTGTTCTGCCCGATCTGCTTGCGCTTTCGCTTCTTCCATCCATTTGTTGGTCTGTTCAAGAACCTCTTGAAATGCCTTATCAATGATTTCATAGTTTTCATTCATGTCATTGATCACTTCATTGAAGTGCAGATTCGTCTTGTTCATAATCTCGTAGAACGAGAGAGAATCATCATAGATGGTCGGAATAGCTAACTGTGTGTGATAGTGGATATAGCGAAGTGGGTTTAAATATCTCATAGTTACCTCCTAATAATATACGCCGAGGAAGCAATCTTCCAGCTCCTCAATAATCATCACATCAATATTTAAAAGGGTTTCTCTCCACTTTAAAATAAGATCGTTCGGGTTTACACCGTCCCAACCGGTGATTTCACGAATATAATCAGTATTCGTTTTACCATTGACGTTATGAGTATAGTCCGTATCACGGCTATTTTCATCGGTAAAATGACGATCATAAGTAGAATCAACTTTTGTGTTTGAAGTATCGTTATAGGTTTGATCCGTTGTATTCTCTGAGGTACCGTCATTCGTTGTGTTCTCATTTCCCGAGGTGGAACGAAAATCTGTTGAGGAGGCATATAGATTATTCTCCAGATCGTTCCACGTCAACTGATTCATCGGGGTGTTGGATGCCACATCTTTTACCGTTTCGGAATAAGTTCTGGTACCTTTGTCATGTGTTTTTCCCGTCTGTTTGATATTGGTCTTGGCATCGTCGGTAAAATCAGTTAACGTATTTGCTGTATCAGAAGTTGCCGCAGTGTCATGATACTCGCTTGTTTCGTTTGATGTCTTGTCTTCGGTACGATTTTCATTTCCGAGATATTTTTCAATGTAGTTTCTTGTCCAAAGTTTTTCATATTTTACTTGTGTTGTTTCCCACAGTTGAATATAGTACGGCATGATCTCGCCGAGGGTTTGCTGTAGACGTAGTTTCCAAAACTCTACCGTTTCCTCGCCAATTTCCCGGAAGTAATAATGCCGTAAAATCTTTTGGCAGAGGGTAGGACGATAGGATTCTTCCCAGATGGGAAACTCATAGAAGATCTTTTCCCATACGGCGGGGATGATGGTATTTACATCCGTGACCCAATTATTTGGGGGTTTGGTATTGTCGTTGATTACTTGGTTATACAAATATTCGCAATACCAGCGCACCATAGTTGTTGTGCTACTCACTATAGCTCACCCCCTTGGACTGACGCGCAGTTTTTTGCATAGAGAAGGTATCGTCTTCTGTGTTATCCTGATAAGTATTATAGGTATAACCTTGCGTATTTTCTCCCAGAATATCTGCGTAAAGATTGGAACGAAAGTCTACCGATACATTCGTACCAAAAAGTTCATTGAAATGTTCTACTGCTTGCCGACGAGAAACAAGACCTACATTCTGCGCCATTTCGGAATAACCTAACCCAGCGGTTACTTCATTTGATACGAGACGCTCGGTCTTTTCCGATGCTGGGGTAACGATACCAAAGGCAGATAACATTTCTTTCCACGTATTAATCTTTTGAATCTGTAACTTATCCGCAATATACGGGATATTTTGATTCAAAATTTCAATGTTATCAATCGGTGTTCCTTCCGAAGTCATAATAAACGGTTGATAGCCAAAGAACTTCTGCATTAGGTTCTTATAGGTCAGTTTCTTTTTCTCTGGTGTTTTGACAATCAGCGCGAACTTTTGCAATTCAACGTTAGACAGAATATTCATTTCAATACTGGTCAATTTCTGTGCGAAGAGATAAGCGGTCGGTTCATCGGGTAACCAGCTTAAATTATTGAAACACAGAGCACAGTTTTTCATATCCAATTCTTTGTAGGTATAATTTACATTTGTACTATACGCTGTGACCTTTTTCGGCAGATTGTAAAAGTCCATCTCGCCGGTTGTGGTACACTGCAGTGAGAGATATTTTTCCAGAATTTCATCGTAGAAGAAGACACACTTGCCATTGTAAAATAGCAACCATTCGATATATCTTTCATTCATATCGTCCGGAAGATCTCTCCATTCATAACGCGATAAGGCGATATTTCGAATCCGATTGTAATAATCGTGAAATATCGCGTTTTTCATTCGCAGAATGGTTTTATCCGACCATTCTAAAGGCAATCCTCGGTTTTTCAATGCCCTAACACTCCTTCATTATTATTTAGATCATAATTTCCGACGTCGGTGGTATGCCAAAAAGTGATTCCGTTGGTTAAAATCTGCTTAATCATACGCATATCTCCAACAGGCATGTTGCCGGTCACCGACGGCTGATCTAACTTCAGGTAATTCCAATATTTTCGAGTGTGCAAGTTTGGGACGCCGGTACTATTGACACGGTATCCAAACTTGGTGAAGTAATCATCAATTTTTACAACATAACCCCAATGAAGTCTTTTATGGATAATCCAAAAATCCATTGTTTCCATGTTGTAATTCACACCGCCGACATTATTTGCACCTTTGCTTTGATCTGGCTGACTTTTGACTACAGATAACCCTCCGAAAGTGGAAAGACCAGCTTGCACCGCACCAATCCCAGCCTGCAACATTCCTACCGCTGTAGACACACCTGCACCCGCTTTTGAGGTAAGTCCTTGTGCGGCAGTGCCCGCTCCAGCTGAGCCAGCACCCAGCATCGAAGCGATCATACTCAAGGTAATATTCGTATCTTGCTGTGCATAGTAGTTCTCCCATACACCAAAGTTCCAATTGCATTTCGGAAAACCAGAAAGTTTGATTCCGTAATCATAGTTATTATTGCACTTCATATAGTATGAAGGATACATAAAATAGGTAGGATCTGCGCCGAAAGCAAACTTAAATTTAAACTTCATCTTCGTTGCTCCCGGAGTAGGATCGCTTTCTATGATATCTTCGTATTTATAATCGTAGCTTTGACCGTCGAGCGTGGTAATACTGAAGAAATGATAAGGCCAGCAGAACAGCTTATTGTTTTTCGGCACATAATCATCATCGAGAGTGGAATAGTTGATATCGTATTCTTTTTCATCGACAACCGCCGTACCGGAAAGGGCAGTAACATCGTATTTTCCATGATCTGCCGGAGTAACAGTAACCCCTTTCCATGGAACCATGGAGATACTGCTAATCGCCCCAGCCTTTCCACCTTCGTTCATACGTTTTAACCAAGCGTTGCAATTTTCTACCCCATTATTTTCAACATCAAATCCGATATATTTTAGACCTTGATAGGTATTCTGTATGAGCTGTCCTTCTTTTACTTCATCCTCATCGTCAATATCTTCCGATGTAGTGGCCAATATTAAGGAACGATATTCTAAATTATTATCAAACTCCCCCGGGGCAGACCGAGTAACTGGTTCAAATATACCCGAATTTTCCACCTTGTAATATTCATATCTCTGCATGAAATTCAGATCTTCTTCTACCACATTCCTTGATATGGTATCATCCGACACATGCATCCGCTCGATAAAGGATTTTTTAATTTCAAAATCGAAAAGCCATGTTTGCATGACATCAATTTCAAAAGTAATTGCCGTGCAATTTTCGTTGATATACAAAATATCGGAAATAAAGGCATAAAGCCACTTATTACCAAACCCTCCATTCTGAAAACATAGATAGTTACAATCATAGAAATAATCTGCTACGTCTTCCAGAAAGATTGCCCACGCAGAACTATTCGATGCCAGCCGCTGATACGTTAAACCACTATACGTCTTTTTCGTTTTCGATGCAAAATAGCTTTCCTGTGCAGATTTTGACGTAAACAAAATCGTGTCCGTATAGGTATTATCTAACGGAATCGACTGACATACACGAACCGTTGTCGATGGACCAATTAAAGGACGAATCATATTCTTACCTCCAATTCAGTGATAGCCTGTCGTTTCTTGACAGGCTATCATATAGTAAAAGGAAAGGAGTAGAGTTAAGCATTTTCCCTCGTCAAAATGGTAGCCGTCTGGCTAACTGGAAAATACTTCGATTTTGCAATAATGTTAAACGTGTTTGGAATCTTTTCATTTGCAGAAACATGTACTCGAACCTGAGTATTATTTACAACCGTCATGGTTGTTTCGGTAGATTCATTTCCGGTCATTTCCCACTCAAGGGTATCATCTACCGTGCCCGTGGACTTGATCGCCGCATTGATGGTCACATCTTTTGGCAACTGAGATCTCTGAATGACACTGTTAGATGGACTCAGTGTAATTCCTGTAATCTCATTATCTGGAACAGTAAACAGAATCGCATTTGCAAAACGAGAAACAGAAAATACAGTCCACTTATGAAGGAAGTAGTTCCAATACAGTCCTTCCGGATTGCGAACATCTTCAAACTGGAGAAGCACATCGTAAATCTGGAAAAAGCTTTCGTCACACAGAAGCAGTTTTGCCCCGGTAAGCTCACCGAAGTTATCAATTAAGATTCTTCTTCCCATGAACTCTGCTTTATCCATGTTAAATGCGGAAGCCAGTACTTCCACATCCATCATTGCATCAAATTCCGCGTCGATGAAGATAATCTGTGAACTGCGGTTCGTATAGGTCGGAACTCCCATCGCGTTGTACTGAGTGCTCATAAAGGTCAGCTTATTACTGTAACCCTTTACAGTAGAAATGATTGACTTCATATTGTCCGCAGTAACCGCCGGAATTTCCACTTCATAGAATAAGCCTTTCTTTGCATATTCTACGATCAACTGCTTCATGGTAATAAATTCGTCATATTCCATACCGGAGTACAGGCTGGAAATAATATCACTTACCAGATTGTAAACGCCATCTTCCGACAGGAACGCTCTTTCCAGATCTCTTCTCTGAATCGTCGTTTTAAAGAAGTTCTGATAGTCCAGCTTATGGAAAATAGACTTTACATCCGGAATTTCACGTTTCATGAACTCCGTTTCCGCTGTCTGAGGATCATAAATCTTTGCCTTAGCAAGAGAAGTGTATACTTCTTCAATGGTTTCTCCGTAATCAAGCATACCCTTTTTCAGCATAGCAAACGGATTCTTATAGAGACGCGAGCTAAGAATCACCTTACCAATACGGTTTACCAGTGCATCGAGGAACTCATTTGCCAGTCCCGGAAAATTGAGAACCGCAGAACCGTAAGTCTTAATATCTTCCTGCGTTGCTACAGGAACTCTTTCCTGAAAGGAAAGGGATGCGTCATTACGAATCGCATTTAAAATATCTACACCGTTTTTTGCTAATTTCACATTTTTTGGTTTTGTTGCCATTTCACACCTCTTAATTTTCTTCTGTCACAAATACATCATCATAAGTAAGTTCTTCTGCACTATGAGCAGTTTCTTCCTCGTCTAATACGGTAGTGTCCGAGTTTACCGTAGCGTCGCCATTCATAAACCTTTCTACATACCGTCTTTTTAAATCATTATAAGAATTTAAAGCATCATCTTTTTCTGCATGAGCGGAAGCTAATGCTTCATCCAAAGTAACAATTTTGCCTTCTAATTCTTTGTTGTAATCAGCAATCGTTTTAACTGCGGTCAACCCTTCATCAGAATCCGCGAAGCCCTGACTTACAATGTCTAACGCTTCATATACTGTCATTTCGTTTCACCTCCTAAATTTTTCGCAAGCTGATAAATATTATTTGCGTTCGTAAGAGCCATACGATAGCAAATAACAATCACACGGAGCATATCTTCTGTCAAATTCAAACCTTCTCCTGTACCTTTAATTATATCAGATTTAATCAAATCTTCAATAATTTCTTTTGCGTAATCAGGAATTTCTTCTAATTTCTGATATCTTTTTTCTGCCATTTCTGTTTCCTCCTTAATTTCTTCGGCTTTATATTTTTCATAATTTGTTCGAACAAATTCCGTATTCCCACGGAATAACTTCACGGTTGTTCGGGTATCTGCATGAGTAAACGTCGTATACGTTCCAACCGTATATTTACTATGATCATAGACATAGCTCTGCACTGCGGCTGGGGGAACTCCGGTTACCTGTATATCTGCGGCTTTTCCAAGCGTATGCTGAGAATTTGATACACCACCAACTGCCGCATTATGCGACTTCGTGCGATATCCCGAAGTAATGACCACAGGTTTTCCAAAATATTCTCGGATTTGATCCAACAGATCGACTAAATTATCATCGATTAAAACGGTAGGATAACCATCTTTTGACTGAAATTCTCTTACTTTAAAATACTTACCCACTTGATAGTCCAAATTCGTAAAAGTACTAACCATCCGAACCTCCTGTTAAATGTACATTCGACGCCGATATATTTTGAATGTGCGTAATATGCGCCCAATAGCCAGCTTTAAAATACTGCTGATAATTTCCAAGGATTTCATCACAACGATAAAACTCACTATCGTTAAAATACCACCAACCATTGCAATAGGAAGGAAAGTAGGTTGCGGTATACGTCTTCCCGTTGGGACGCTTAAAGACTACCGTAAATCTGCGGATCGTAACGTCAATCGCTCCGGACTCTCCGCCGCCCCCTTCTCCCCCGCCGCCGGGGTCAGCTCCGTTCTGAAATACACGCCAATAACCTTTGGAGGCCCCGGTACTGCCCACGGTATTTGACCCGTTATTTTTCCAAATAACACGGGACCTTCGCGTGTCCACATGGGTAAAAGTACCGTAAACTCCGATTCCCCCGGTCGAAAAGGTTTCTTCCACGTAGTTTGCTACGGCTAAGGGCGGTACGCCTCGAAGCTGAATATCAGCGGCCGTTCCTTTCGTATGCTGACTGGATGCCGCACCACCTACCGCGGCATTATACGATGGAGTACGGTACCCGGACGTTATTGTAATTCCCGAGCCGAAAACGCCGCGAATCCTCTCCAATCGTTCGGCAAGAGCATCGTCGATCAGCACGGTATCCGATCCATCATTACACGCAAACTCGCGAACCTTAAAATGTTCCGATACATTGGTGTTTGCGTCAGTTCTCATGCTATACGTCTGTACCGCCATTGTTTACCGCCTTTTTAATTTCTTCCACCATCACCTTAATCTGTGTTAACATTTCATTCATGTGTTCATCTGACTTTGTCATTTGATAATAAAAAAGCAGACACATCACGATCGGAAATCCTACCGTGGAAATATAAGACATAATCTGTTCCATTCAACCCTCCTTTAACGGATCATATTTAAAATCTCCAAACCAATCCGCTTGACACGCTGGTTTTCAAAATATAGAAATCCCTGCTCGTATCCCTGAATCATCAGATTCAGCCACGCAATTTTTCTTCCTCGATTTGCAAAATAGGTATTTTCGGTATGGTCTTCTCTGGTTAACGCATACGTTACGCGTGACTTGTCGAAAGTAGAATCCATATACAGGTACCCATTTCTGCGATCAAACCAAAGCCCATACTCATTATCCAAATATACAAGATTGCATACGCTCTTGACATCTCCGGTTTTCTTTTTAATAAAGTCCTTAGTATCTTCAACATATTCGTTATCTATTGCATATTGCCCGAACTTAGATCCCTCGATCAACTGTCCGAACCGAGTTGATTTTTTCTTATCTCGATAATCTTGCGATAAGGTGTGCTCCAAGTAAATTAACCCATTATCCGTTAGTTTCCAACGCTTTTTCCCGTAAGGCTGGGATAAGTTAAAATAATCATAATAAACATTGGAAACATTAATACTATTGGATAGAAAATATACCGGAACATCATTCATTCGAGATATCGTTTCATAAAGGTCCAAAAATAAGCGAATCTCATTTTTTAAGTATCTCTTGCTCTGAAATTCATCAAAACATATGGAAGTAACTCCGGCGTAAGATACAGATTTATCTTTTCCACCAGTATTTAAGTCCACTCCATAACCCATAAGATTCCATCCACCTTTTTCTATTCCACGTTCGCGTTCATAGAAAAAAGTTCCGCTTCTCCCCGTCGTTATTTTGAATTGCGTTTCCGGATATAAATGTGCAATATCTTTGAAAAAAGACTTTGCCGCCTTTACTAATTCGTTTTCAAATCTTCGTAAATAGACAAAATTTTCACCTTTTTCAAAATAATTTTTACAAGCGATCTGCGTTTTATATCCGTAAGTCTTACCATTTCCTCGTTCGCCTGTGATAAAATTAAATAATGCTTTCTTTTCTAAACAATTATCATAACTATAATACATTATTTCGCCCCTTTTTAAGAATGTACAGGCGCAGAAGAACACTATTCCCATAGCTATAGATCTCCGGGCGGGGCTTAATCCGTGGATTCCCTTCATCATTCTTTCCGCTAACCTGTACATATTTATTATATCAAAAAATGTGTGCATAGTCTATTTTAAATTAAATGTAGTTTCAATTAATACAGCCCCGCCTTCCGTTTGGGTGAGCATTAATTTTCCTGTATAAATCTGACCTGTTTTAAAGTTATCATACGTGACTTGTTCATAACATTTTGCTGGCAGACCCGCACAGGTGATTAATAACTCACCGTCTTTTTCTCCAATGTATCGTTTCGCTCTGATATATCTTGCTCTATCAAATTCTTTTTCAATTTTAAAATATCCTAATTTTTCATTGTCTAATGGAATATTGTCTGATTTTTCTTTTAAGTGTAAAGAGTCTGTGTCGCAGTAAATAAAGCTGTCGTAATTTCTCTGCGCATAGGATATGATATATTTTCTTGCATACGCGGTGACAAATAATCCAACAGGCAAATAATATTCTGGACGAAATTCTGGTGCCATTGTTTGGAATCGTAAAATATTATTTTCTAAGTAAGGAATTTTTTGTGATTTTAACGGATTCGTCGCAAATTTACCATATGTCGAATTTTGCATCTGTTTTGAAATAAAACGTAACCCATTATTCCCTTCTCTTCCTGCCCTTTCTTTTACTGCCGCCCATTTTTGGATGAACTCAGTGAAGAGATTCTCTGTGCCGCGAAAATAGTAAACCTTATGCACTTTAAAATACGCAACTTCATAATGTTCTAAAAACATTTCATAGTCAACCGAAGTTAAGGTTAAATTCACAATTTCACTTTTACTATTTTCCAGATACTCTCTTCCATTAAATAATTGTGAATTTTTAATCTGTATCGTAGGTAATTTACCCTCTTTCAACCAAAATTCACATTCAAAGACAATAATAAAAAGACTATATCCGGCGATCTCTTCCAGATCATGGGTGATGATCGGCGCTCCGAATGGAAATATATTTTCTGACATGACATAAGGGTAAAGAGAATTTACGTCGTAAACAACTACATTCTCAAATTCTTTTCCCTCATATCCTTTTTTTAAATAAGTCCATCCACCGCGATAGGCATGTCGTAACTCTTTATCAATAGATAATGCTAAATTTTCTTGCTTTGATAAGTTTAAATTCGTTAGATATGGTTCATCATTTTGCAAAATTGGGAAGATTCTTTCAAATTTTCGTTTTCCTATCGTTTCTTTCAAGTCATTCATCGCCGCAGAAGATAACGTTAGTCGGTTAATGTTATTCTCAAACATTTGATTTAACGAATCTCTTAAAATAATGACATCATTTTTTAAGTACTCAAAATCTTGCTGAGATAACGATCCTCCAATCTCTCTGTCTTCATCGTAATCAATTTCTAATTTCTCAATTCCCAAATTAAATGTCTTTGACATTTTACTAATAGGCATCGGTATCAACTTCAACGAATCAACAAAAGTAACTTTAAAAATCTTCATTACTCTTTTCTGGGTCGTATAGTAAAAATTGCATTCAATTTTATACCATTGATTGCGGTCGGTAATTAATGTCCTAAACTCACATGCTTCTTCTAACTTGTCTTGCTTATGTGTCCATCCGTTTTGTAATAAATAATTTACAATAAAACTTCCGTCAAATTTGAGATTGTGAAAATAGATTTTGCTTCGTTTCTTTAGTTTATAACAAAATTCAATAAAAGATTGAATATTTGTTCCGCATTCAAAGGATGACATACAATCTAAATTACTAATTCCCCATGCCCAAACTTCCGTTTTTTCTGGATCCGTTGTTGTTTCAAAATCTGCCGCAAAAATCTCCGTCTTAGACATAGGATTTTACTTGCTCAATTCCCCATAATAATTCTTGAATTTTCTGCTCTGCGGAAATTGGCATGTAAATTATAAATTCGATTGTAAACACATCTCGATAATCTTCAGTTAACGCTAATTGGTAAAATTCTTCCGGACTAATATCCCCCAGAGCTTCCTCTACTACCTCTCGAATTTCTGGTCCTAATTCGTCTTCTATTCCGTTTAAATAGTTTTGATAATAAGCGTCAATATTTCTTTCTTTTGATAAGTCAATCATTAGACTGCTTTTAAATCTTGCCCATTGATTTGGATCATTAAATCGCTCTTCATCAAAAGCTACAGGTCTTTGCAAAGCCTGTTCTTGTGATGATGTCCAGCCAGATCTTCCTTCTACAAATCTACCATATTTTTCTGCTCTTTTTCTTCTCTTTTCGTTTCTTCTCTGGTTTAATCTCGCCGTCTCTGATATGGCATAAGCAGACGTTAAAACGTCTTTTACTCTCACAATCTCAAGATTCTTCGGAGACGGGATTTTCTTCATCTGCTTTACTTCGGAACGTAATGCTTTCATGTTTGGATAGTTCTTCATTAGCTCATCCACCGAACGACGTGGTGGTGCATAGTTCTTGCCGAACTGTTTTTCAATCCTTGTAACCGCGGCGTTATAACTTCTTACCGCAGAAGCGGCGAATTGTCGCCGCTTGCGGTAAGCCTGTGTTTGTTTTGGCTTCTTTGCCATATTTTAACTCCTATAGTAAATTAAATGTAGCATACTTTTTCATTCCTGTTCCTTCCTGACGGATTTCAATGGTGATCGGTTTGTTTAAAATAACTTCCTCCCCAAAGATCAACTGATAATTTCTTACAGCTCCAGCAAAACCTCTGGATAAGGCAGAATAAGATTTACCTGCTGTGTCAATGATAATTGTTCTTGGTAATACTTCGATTTCCCCTGTCTGCTGTGATTTCATCTCTACTGGATAAACTAACCAAGCCTGCACTTCAATCTGCTGACCGTAACAGTCTGAAATTTTGTAATCAGGATTGTTCAAAGCATTGAAAACATTCATTTTCAATTCTTCAGGTAATGTCTGCACTGTTTTCTGTACACTTAATTCGTTCATTTTATTCCTCCTATTTTAAAAAGAAAAGATTATATATTCAATAAAGAATCTCTCAATTCTTTAATGACACGATTTAAATCTAAAATATCGATTCGCTCTAATTTATCGGTAATATCTATCCAACCTAATTTCACTTGATCACATTCTGTATCCTTTAAATCTAAGCATACATCATCAGTAACTAAATTATACCACAAACTATACGATTGATCTCTGTATATTCTATCACGTATTTCAAATAATGCTTCAATTTTCCTCATAGATTCTGCAACACCTCACTGTACATGTTCATTGCGTGCAAATAGATAAATAAGTTATATCCAAAATATAATACACCAAATACTATGATTGCAATGGCTATCCAAAAATATTGTTTTTTCATTTTATTTTTATCCTTTCCTGTAATACTTTAAAAGAAAATTATAATAAACTCAAATACTAACATTACAATTCCTATCCAAAATATTGACGGTTATTTTTTCCTATATTCATAATATTCTGTCTCATCCATTAGGACGTATTCATTTTCAACTTTTACGATCTTTTTTCTTTCTTGATTCGCTTTCTTTGCAAAGTATCTGGAAATATACCTTCCTGTTTCTGGATTAATTCCCTTTTTCTCATATTCTGTTTGTGGTGGTTTTCGATGTCTCTTTCGATATTCAATATCTGCAATCGCTGTACTGGCTTTGTAATAGCGGCGATGATAAACATAACCCTCAGGATTTTCAATATAATTCCCATTTATGGTTAAATGTAGACGCCAATCATCTTTATCTTCATAAATTCTGTCTTCCCATGACTTTGCAATACACTCAAAGTTTTCTCTTTCATTTTCAGGAATTTCAAAGAAAAGATAGTGATTTTTTAAATAAAGTAAAATATATTCTTCTGCTCCTTCTTTTGTCGGAAAATCCCCAAAAATTCTATTAAATTGTGTTTTAATGCAATAATTCCGTTCAATCGGTATAATCAAAAATCCGTACATTTCATACCAATGTTTTGGAGCTAAATCATGTCTTTTTTCCAAATAATGTAAGTCCTTCAGTTCAACATCTAAAGATTCTTTAAAGTCTATGTACATTCGTTTCCTCCTTAATTAACCTGAAATTCTTCCGCAAAAGTTTCATAGTGAAGATATACATAGC